>Ga0224511_10000371_pt1 | contig 20513 bp, 10 predicted proteins | sample SF_May12_sed_USG_2_FD_169988 | JGI IMG/M metagenome (GOLD analysis project Ga0224511, IMG submission 169988) | Sediment microbial communities from San Francisco Bay, California, United States - SF_May12_sed_USGS_8_1 | ecosystem: Environmental > Aquatic > Marine > Sediment | place: USA...
CTGTCTATATTACAGTTTTAATAAATACTTTCCAACCCGAAATTCTGTGATCAAGTCCCTTTAAGCGAACGTTCAATGACAGCTGTAAATATAAACATGAGGCATCAGGTAAATAATGTGTGCCTCATTACTATGCATTAGTATACATTATAAACTTGTTTTGGGACAAGCGTGACTGGTCTTATTATTGCATGATAACGCTCCATCGATAGGATTCATCGCACCCGATGGTCATGTTCAGTTTTAAAGTTATCTCTGTCCTGCGAGGAAAGGTTAACAACGCCATCTGATACACCAAAAATCGGCAAGTCCATTTAGATAGGATCAGCACTACTTTGCTATATTTAGCGTCATTGTGTAGATAATTAGTTTTAAATCACTTGTTTATAATAAATTTGGTGGAAACCGCCATGTGCACACACTTTTTATATGTATCTAATAATATAATGCGTAAATGTCTTTGTTCCTCTTGTATTTTTTAATGCAATCATAACATATTTTAGCATACACACTTTAAAGAATTATGACAAATGAAAAAAACACATTCAAGTTCGCTGGATGTTGTTGTGTCTTTGTAATGAAGCAGCATTAACATTCTTAACCTTACAAATGTAAATAAAGAGTTATCATGACTTTGCTAACATCCTCGCCATACCTCGTACGTCGCATCTGTTTTATGATTTACCTACTTTAGGAAACACAAACACCTCGTGATTATGGGCCCGTCTAAATCGAAGCGTTATTTTGCCCTGTATGAGTGATTTTGAGTTTATTATAAACCCCTTGCAACGAACTCACTGTTCACGTGTCACATTTAATGTCATTCTATGATTTTGTTTCTTCTATATAATAATAAGCTTGTTATGCTTAAGTCAAAATAAATATTTCATTCGTTTTGTTCGTTCGTAATAACTTTTAGAGTCTGACATTAAATACAATTAAACTGATGTGAACACAATATCAATGTGTACCAGTTTATTTCATAACATTGCAAACAAAACCAAGGTTTATCATCTCCATTGTAACTGTGTTCTCATATGTGTTAGTAGTAGAACGACCCTGCATGTATATGATAAGTGAACATGTGCATAACCATATAACATATGTCATCCCTTCTTTGTTTAAAGATGCTTTTCATGAAGCTTTTGATCATAATTGTTTACATCTTACTTTGTATCTGTAAGTAAGCAAAGCATCTTTATCTCGCAAACATGAGCTGCATGCACGTTAAACAATTACAGAAATGACGACTTCGATGATAAAGTATGTTCCGCAAATATTTGTTTCATTGCATATGCTCGACACATTACATTGAATCAGTTAATCAGGCTTTAATTCATGTGTCCCTGGTTCCGTAATCGTTGTGTTCTCTTTTTTTATGTATTAATGTATATATTTTGCTTTTTTCAATAATATTTTATAATGATAAAAATTCAAGTTAAATTATCATACTGCAAAATGTGTGACTCGGTGTAAGGGTATGACGATACAGCTACCATCTTTAATATGAGAACGTTGTGGAAGGCGTATATGCTATAGTGTGACGTTCGATATATTACGGATATGATAGCTTAAATTTTCACATCTAGATGTTAAAAAGAAAAACGAATAAGTCATGATGATTTCATAATAACAACTACAAATACAACTACCTGTATTGAATATAAATACATAAACCAGCTTACATTATCTTAGCATTGATAAGAATAGCTGGTAGATTTTATGTACGTATTTTGAAACGTTGTACGCTTATACTTTTTAACACACTTTGCAGTAAGTTTAATACTCTAAATAAAAGAGCGTTGCAACAACAATTTGTAACAAAGAAAAGTTTAATTACAATGCGGGATATTTTGCATCGCATTCTGATGCGTTACCCCTGTGCCACCGAGTAAACTGATCATATCGATATAATATGTACTAAGGCACTGCCTCTTATCGGCCGTATGCGCTCACTGTTTATACTGTCGATATGTCACATAACCTTAAAACACTAAATACAAAATAATTTACTGTTTTTACTGGTAATATATGTCATAACATAATCAACTCTTCGATTTTTTAAATGCTCATTTTTAAATTATAAATACTATTTTAATCCTGTCTAAAACAATATGTCTGTTTCCTGCAACATCCCCAGAATTTTAAATTTTGGACATATTTTCATTTGAAAATTATTATAAATGTATCCGCTAGTGTGGGATGCAGCACTTAGTTATAACCCTCGTTTATGTGCAGTTATAATGCTAAATACTATTTGGATCTGTGATCTACATGCAGTGTACATAAATCTGTCTTGTAGAAAAACAGATTGATATGGACCCATTTCCCTATTTATGCATTGCATCTGAAACTTCTCCAAGTGTATCAGAATTGTTTTAAACACAATGCTCTCTAGCGGATCCAGGTGGGGGCGCACCCGGCGCCCCTAACATCCCCCCTAATGGCCGTGGACCTATGATTTATGTATGCCTCAAATGCTTTATTTCGAATCTGCCACTGGTTTTTTGACTTGCCCTCACCATTTTTATATCTACAGTTAAATATATCATTAACATTTGCCGTTTTAGCAAGTTTAAGTTTGTATCTCTTAGCCTATAGTTTAAAGACAATACTCAATGCTGAACTCTAGTTGAACTTTGCAATGAAAATATAATTGTCGCAGAAGTGCATGTGGTTAGGCCCTGCAGTAATGATCCCTTTTTCTAAGATGTATAAGGATTAGCACTAGCGGATCCCGGGGGGGGCGCACCCAGTGCCACCCACCCTAACAGACATTTGATTTTTTTATGTCCAAAACGCTAGTTTTTCTCATTTTTTCATCGATTACTTCGCTCGAGATTATTTTTAAACATATGTTTATTAGAAATATGGCAAAACATGCTAAACATGACTTTTACTTCAACCTTCAACATGTTCTACCCCCCACCTCCGTTGACAAAGTCCACCCCCAACCAAGGTAAAATCCTGGATCCGCCACTGATTAGTGAATCATTTCAACTTAGATTTATTGTAGTAGAAAGGTGAGTGTGTATTCACAATCAATATCTGTTAACATAATCTATCCATCAAATGGCCTTCCAGTACAGGTAAAAGTCCCATGATATACTAAAGCTTCCTGTGCCATGTAACGGCTCTGTGCATAATGATAGGATTCCTAATAAAATAATATAAAGAACACCCCCATGAGTAATGCCTTTAACTGTTAATATAGGACAATCATACAGTGCTAAAAACTAATAAAATTCTAGAAAGGTAGTGTTGACAAAGTTGTCTTCTCAACAAAATTAACACAATGCACTGGGATATAATAAACAAGATTAAAAGGGCAATACTGTGAAATACATACGTCAAGTTAATAAGATATAGAGGATATTTGTTGAATGTTGGTGTAAGATAGAAATTTATTTCACCAGTGATCATAGAAAGCAATATTTTCACGAATGGCGTAGAGAATATACTTGTCACACTAAGCCGTATTAAAATCCACTTATTTAGTGTCAATACGATATTATAAACACTTCGTCTGTGTGCATTCCTACATTTAGCTCAATCGGTAAAAGCGCATATCATCCTACGTTCGCTATTCAACGTTTGTAAAGAGCTTAACTATTGGACAGAAAATGAAAATAAAACGAAATTGTTTGAGGCCGAACCTATGATTCACAGCCCAAACATTAACAACTGAGTCACCTTTTCCGCACATCAACGTATTGCACACCCTGTTTAAATAAGTCTGCTATCATTTTATGACAGCTGTATACACAAGTACTTATAGATAACGAGTACTACCGAATTTTATTGAGTGAAAGGTCAGTGCAAGGTCAAATAAATTATATAATACATTACACATTGAGACGTGACCGCTAACCCGAATAGTTTATACTCCCCACAATTTGAAAAACATGTGTATGGTCGAGATTTAAACTACTGGTTTATACCGCATTTGATTGACATTACGCTCAGGCTACTATAACCACGCCCTTAGACAAGTGGCTGAATTGTTTAACAAAGTAATCATTTGTGTCCAGAGACATGCGAGTATGTTTGTCCAAATATACGCTAATGCTTTTATTGGTGAACGGATTAGGAATATTTAAAATGGAAGGTCCGGCGTAATGTGTATTAAATACTATCTTATAACATGTTGTCCCACTACTGTTTTCGAAGCTAAGTCGGTAAGTGGGAATGCGCCTTTGTTTATTTCCCCAATAGACACGAGTTTTAGCGGGGGGGGGGGCGTTACTTTATTTTGTCAACAAGGTTGGGGGGCTAAAGTCGAAACAAGTGTTTCTATATTTAGCTTGTATTTAGGAATTGCATTGATTTGTTCTACTCCTTCATATTTTAGAAAACTTAATTATGGAACTTGACATCAACATTTATATTTCAATGATAGTTAACACATATATATTGAGCTGAATCAGTGCACTTACTACATAGTAATTGTCCCGTATTGACCGAACAATATATCGTCCATTTCAAAAAACTATGACTGCTTTTTAGACATGTCTCACATTTTTAAAAAAAAGAACAATGACTACTTCAGCCATAAAACATTTAATGAATATTTGATAGGCACACACTCGTGAATTCTGCGTACATTCGACAAGGAAAGACGGAGTAATTTGCCCCTGATTGATAGAAAATAGCTTTTAGGACGTTTTTGTTTGGCACAAATCTCTGAAACTATGACAGCTTGAACTGTAAAACTCTATAAACAACTGTACTTGTGGGTGTGTAAACGTGATCACGTGTTTTTACACACTTAATATGACTTGACACAGTTTCCCATGCACTTTCTAAATAAAGTTTTATCTTATTTTCAAGGACAAGTGTTCTCAATTATAACTTATTGTAGGCATACACGTATGTGCACTATAGACACCTTTTAGTTAAAATACAATCCTGTATTACTTTGTGTAAAAGCTGCTTGTGGGGCATTGGTCACAAAAATGAGAAATATGAAGTGTTTATTCATAGACACTTTTTTATGTGAGTGTTGTTTAAGCAATACAAAAGTATATCTAGCTCGTAAGATTAAATGAAAAGTATAGACATTATATAAAATACTAGGCGTTTTCACCATACACTTGCAAATATTAAATAAATAACGTATAACGGTCAAAATCCGGGTATTGCATGTACACACAGGAACACATGTACACAGTGCATTGAAGTGGACTACTTTTGCTATAGGAAGAAACTGAAACGGTTTGGTTATTTTTACCAGGTACCTGTTTTCAACCCCCCTCACTATTCAAATGTTTGGTATCCGGCTTCTTAGCGCATACGGGGATTTTTTTGTAAGTAAAAAGGACTCCAATCAGAAGTGGGTAAAGAACCGAGGTGGACAAATATATCCTAAAAGTAAAGTAAAACATCTTACTTTTACTTATTTTTTAGGAATATTTATTTATTTCATTATGTTTTAGAATACAAATCCCGATTTGAAATTTATCTTAAGATCATACTAAAAATACAAAGCAGGTATGTGTGCTTTTAATAACGGACGTAAAGGTGGTAATATTTCAAATAATTATGCAAAAATAAAACACTACACAAACGTTTTTTGCCAGCTCGACTTTCAAAGCTGTAATGAGTGTGTGTGTATCAATCAAGAGACATAACTCTGCGAAATAAATATTCTTTACCAGCAGAATATTGTCTTTAGATTTTCTTGCAAATAAAAAGGTCAAAATTGCACTTCCTCTTGAGACAGATTGGTGGAAAACAAATTATATCTCCATTTCGAGTGAGGAAAATAGCTTTTTGTTCAAACTAAGGCTTCTGCCAAAATGTGAGCTATTGTGACCGGTCTTCGTCCGTCGTTCGTCTTCGTGCGTCGTGCGGCGTTTGTCGTCCGTCAACATTTTTACTTCTCGTCTGAAACCGCTCATTGGATTTTTTTACAAATTTCAGAGGAAAGAGTCATTGGTCATTCCCTACCTAAATTGTTCAGATTGTTACAGTTGGTTGCAAAGTTTGTCAAAGGGTCAAAATAGGTTTTCAAAATGCCTTTTTCAAAAAATAACAAGAGGACCTAAAGGGCAATAGGTCGCTCACCTGAGGAAAAGGTCAAGGGTCACAGAGGAGCCATTTGCAGAGGATCACTAATGTTGTCCACCAAATATTGGTAGAGGTCCTCTAGATGATGTTATATACCAAATAAATGAAAGCTCTGGGCCTTGTAGTTTCAAAGATTGATTGGAAATGGCATTATGAAGACGTATTTATTTGACCCTGTGACCTACGTATGCAACTAATCGGAAACATTTGAACACTTTTTGTAGGTTATCAGCAAGGAACCATTCCTGTTGAGTTTTGTCAAATTCCCATTAGCGGTTAAAGAAAAGAAGTCGTTTGAAGATTTTCTTTATCACTCAATGTAAAATTGTGACCCCCGGGCGGGTCAATTGAGTAGAGGGGGCATAATTTGAACAACTTTGGTAGAGGACCTCTAGATGATGCTATGTACCAAATATGAAATATCTGGGCCTTGTAGTTTCATACAATAATATTTTTAAAAGTTGCATTTTAAAAACCTATTTTTTGCCCCCTGACCTACTTATTCAACCAATCAAAACCAACCATTTGAACAATTTTGGTAGAGGACTACCCAGGGACCATTCCTATTGAGTTTGGTATAATTCCCATTAGCGGTTCAACATAATAAGTCGTTTCAACTTTTCCTTATATAATTCAATGTAAAATTGACCCAGGGGCATAATTTGAACATCTTTTGTAGATTACCTCTAGATGATGCTATATATTAAATATGAAATCTCTGGGCCTTGCAGTTTCAGACAAGAAGATGTTTGAAAGTTGCATTTTGTTTTGTTGACCCTGTGACCTACTCATGCAAAAAAGCATAACCATTTGATCAATTTTAGTAGAGGACTACCCAGGGACCATTCCTGTTGAGTTTGGTTAAATTACCATTAGCGGTTCAAGATAAGAACCAATTTGAAGCTTTCCTTAGTTAATATATGTAAATTGTGACCCCCGGGGCGGGGTCAATTTTGACACCATGGGGCATAATTTGAAAACTTATTGAGGACATCTAGATGATGCTTTATACCACATATGAACGCTCTTGGCCTTGTAGTTTCAGACAAGAAGATTTTTGAAAATTGCATTTTGAAAACCTATTTTTTTGACTTCGTCACCTACTTATGCAACCAACTGGAACAATTTAAACAACTTTGGTAGGGGATCTCCCAGGGATCATTCATGTGAAGTTTGGTCAATGGGCGGTTTCAGAGGAGAAGATGTTTAAGTAAAAAGTTGACGGACGACGGACGACGAACAACGAAAGACGGACAACAACGGACGACGGACAAAGTCCGGTCACAATAGCTCACCCTGAGCACTGAGCTAAAGGGCCGTGTGGTGTATTGTCTCTAAAAAGCACATTTTTTAAACAAATTAATTTTTTAAACTTCTACCTAGCTGCAAATCTGTGAATCTATTTCACTACTATTATCTTAATTGATCAGCCAAATTATAACTTCATGTAGACAGGCAAGACAGTGTAATAAAGAGCTATGTAGATCCTGCTGGAGTGGCCATTTGAAGACAGGCCATACAAGTATTTTACCCAGGACAGGGGATGGACCCAACATTACTGCTTAAAAGAAGTTGTTCTACTCAATTTGTACATTTATTTACATCACAGTGAAGTCACTGGCTACACACATGAGTAATATTAAAACAGTAATAAATGATCAAAAATATTATGCCATCTCGATACAAAAACTAGAACTTGAAGTTAGGTGTGGCATTTTTTATTAATACTAATAAATACCTTCAATAAAACTGAGGCTGGTGTTTTCCCATGCAGACTATACCTCTTGCGGGCTTCCACTTTTCTCATTTTCATTCACACCGATTTTATTAAAATAGACTTTTAGATTTAATCAAATTTTTGTTTTGTGATTAGAGGTTTTGTGATTAGAGAAAGCGTGTAGCTTATTTTTAATCAATCATGATCTGTAAGTAAAGGATAATTAAACTTACACCTACAAATGTATTGCATAAATGTTTTGAATTACTGAACAAGGGTTATATTAGAATTTTATATAATATAATTAATAGTTGAATAGTGTTATGTCAGTGGTAATATTTTCTGTAAGTTCTTGATTAAACTAAAATGAATGTGGAAATTCTGGTTATATTCTAAGGTCTACTATAATAGAAAACTAATGTTTTAATAAGGCAAATCTACCATTTAGGAAACTAGGTGGAAACTTTTGATATTTAATTAATGAATCACAATGGCTCTTACCATCACAGTGCTATTTTAACACCGCTGGCATTTGGTCTTTATAAAAACATGAGTAAGTTATTTGAATATGTACATGTAGGATAATAAAGAAACTGCCCCTTAGGGCGTTTAAATACCGTGCCTTTCGCAGGCACAGCCGCATGCTGGGCCCTTTCAGACTGTACCTTGGATGGCTTAAGCTGGCGCACAAGGTGTTTTCATAGAGTGCCACTGAGAGGCCTAGACCGGCTCTTTAAAGATTTCATTTACAGTGCCTATACGATGTGTGCGTATCGTGGGTGCCATGAGAGCGAAGACTGGTGTGTTTAGGCTCCAAATGTAGTACTATAAGATACAAAGACCTGTGTGTTTTTGTGAAAAATATATTGCAATGGGAGGCTCAGACCAGTGCGTTAACTGACTTAATGTAGTCTCATGGGAGGCCAAGATCGTTGTGTTTAGGCTCAAAAGTTAGTGACATTGAAGGCCAAAAACGGAGTGTTCATGCTTAGAATGTAGTGTTATGGAAGGCCCGGGTGCGTGATAAGGCTCGAAATATAGCCATGGGAGGCACATACTGGTGTTTATGCCTAAAACGTACTGCTCATATCGTTGTTTATGACAAAAAATGTTGTATCATGGGACGACCAGATCGGTGTGTTTATGTAGTGCCATGAGAAGCCCGAACGTATGTGTTGAGACTCAAAATATAGTGTCAGTGAAGGCCTACATGAGGGCGCCTGGTCTCAAAACGAAGTGTCATTGGATGCCCAGACTGGCACGCCCGGGATAGAAATGTAGTGCTATGAGAGGCTCATACCATTGTACTAGAGATTAGCATACAATGCCACTGGGAGTTCAAGACCTGCTCTTTTGAACATACAGTCCCTGTAGGGGGCTCCAAACCATATGTTGGTACCTCACACTATGGCATTAGAGGCCCAGACCGGCGCCCCTGAGATTCCCATACTGTGCTACTGTGAGGAAAGAGCAGCCATTTAGGGAATGTATCTACAGTTTTAAAGAGGGGGGAGCCGCGAACTGGGTCCTCACAGTCCGTGCTATAGGAGGCCCATACCATATACGGTTTAGATTTGTTCTGATCACGTGGTCTTCTATAAGACTGTTTAATTTATCATAAATCAAATATTATCTAAATTGTCCATGAAGGATCCGAAATGTGACTACGGAGGCATGACTTTCTCTACAGTGGGGTGATGGTATCTAATATTTGATTTCAAGTGTTGACGTCTAATGTTAATTAAAAGTCTTAAGCAAGATTTGAGGATATTCATGGTATGTGTATCAAAATGTGGTTAAGAAAAGAAAGAAGGAATTAAGCATGAGGCTTAATCAAATGTGTATGTCGCATGCACCCCAACACATTGATCCGCTAGTGATCACTGTCCATGAACTGAATAGGGTAAAGGCTCTATCGCCCACTGTACTCATTTAAGCTTAGCTTTTTGTTGTTAGGATAGTTAAGGAAACAGCCAGTTAAGACATCAATAAAATATACATTTATAACACAAAATTGGCCATTTGCAATATTGGTGTGTTTAATCAATTTGTCATACTGGTAAATATAAACGGAAAACATGTATCATCGATAAGAGGCAGTACCTAAATACATACTATTAACATGATAAGCAAGAATCAAACAACTTAAGTAAAATTAAACATAATAATATCTTTATGTTATGGATAAACAGCCCATTTTACACTGTGCTTTATCAAATTTGATTTTTTATTTCTGTCATTTACCAGTAATGATTCTACTCAAAGCCTATGTGTAACAATCGTAAATATATTAACAATTATTAAAAGATTTGTGAATGTTTTGATAATAAAAGAGTAAATATATACACACCAAAAAATTAAAACTTTTGCAATCCTTAGTGTGTCCAAAAAGCTATTTTTATGAAACAGGGGAAAAACTATTTTAACCCATGTTGTATGCGCGTGTAACTACCAAGATATACAAGTTCACATGTCTAACAAATATTTATAAAAGGTTTCATGGCTCAAGTAGTCAAAGTTTTGGCAAAAATAGTTTTTTTAAACAGGGCCAATAACACAGTCAATCTAATTACAATGTACGTCAAAATACTCAGGTGTACAAGTTTAAATGTCGATATGTTTTAAAAGAACGTAATACAGCTCTAGCAGTCATAGTTTTGGAAATAGGCGTGTCACACAAATGTTATATTTCGATAAATCAGGGGCAATAACTATGTAGTAAGTGCGCTGATTATGATCAGTGTCAAAGTTTAAAACAAGCATTGATATATACATGTTGATGTAAAGTTTTAATTTAAAAGTAAATAAATGAAGGAATGGTCAGATATCCCACAAAGGAGGAAGACCATTTTTCCTTGATGTTAGTTGAACATTTGATAATGCAAATATCTCTTATATCGAGCATTCTAGACTATTGACTAATGATATAAAATGCTTTTCTTTATGTAGGTCGTTGTATGGCAAACAACGAAATCCAGTATCTATATCAAGTCTTTTAACACAAGCAAACTATGTAAGAAACTAAACTTTGTGTGATTGTAGTCCAACAACTATTTCTAGCAGATCATATACTATGTTTGACTCCCGAGTCATAAAATTAGATGTGTGAAAAAGAATAGAGACAAAATAAAGACATAAATGTCTCGCCCAAATAATGAAACTCCTCCGTTATTGGCAGTCAACATTTTAATCTGTACATATCATGAGTACAATTGTTGACGTAGTTTGTAATATGTTTCTGTGTTATATAATAATTTAATTTTTTTCTTATGAAAAAATACCACTTCATATTGATATATTAATACATAAAAATATCCTACACTTTTTAAAGAGGTCTTTAATGAAAAAGTAAGAGAACAAATCATTGAATAAATCAATACATAATTATATACATTTAAATATTAGAATAAATATAAGAATATAATCAAGTGTTTTAGCAGCCTGCATGGGGTTTGAACTCTGGCTGCTTTAGTGAGATTCAAGGACGTTATCCACTATTCTAGGAAAAGCATTTATTTTCATTAAGGTTTCAATTGCTTGATAAAAGCATTTGGTTTCAATAGGCTACTTCACTGATGTACATAGAGCACAACTACTTCTACCACGTTCAATATGAACTTGTCGAGTTTAAGTGACGCAGAGCTTGTTATTTACTTTTAAAAATTGCGTTTAAAAACAGCTTTAAGCGTTAGTGTATGCTTTTTCGCTAATATTTAAACATATACTGCTTACTATATTCGTCAATTCCATACACATAGTGTAGTTAGGATTCATTGTTTAAAACTATTGTATTTCTAATTCGTGATTAGCCCTAAATACAAATTAATTTCGGTATACCTGCATTAATTTGGTTAAAAGAAATATATGTCAACTTACGTTTGCTGAATGTCCGTGTTGGGACTCTGGTTAGTATGCCGCCATTATCTTGTCGTAGAATGTTGCTTCTGTTCATCAATGTGACGCTGGTTCTATAATATTTCACCACCGTCTGCGCGCTTTATTTCTTTACTATGCGACGCATGCAACACGGTATAGACACTTTTGTATTTATTATGTAACTAAACTAATGCGACACTTAAAATTACTGACTGACACACTGGAATCGCTATTTATTGTAGCATAGCGTTTACATTTATCTCTATATCACATGTCAGACGAATGCTGGTTATCGGTAACAACATGCTACATTATAACCTCAGCTCGTATCGAAGTTGACCGTTCTAAAATTTAACTCATAGGACAAGCGATATTAAATTAACCTTAAATAGGGACATGATTCGATAACTGATATAAAACGAAGTGATGTTGAGATAAAGAAAAGTTGCAGAGACAGGGTCATGTTTTAGGTTATTATGAAACAATACGCCACACTTGAAGAGCGGCGCAACAACAATAACACACAGTCAACACATTTTAAACTTGAAGTATTGTTTAAAATTATATTATTTTTTTTTAAAAAAAATTTCAGAGGGGTGATTTTAATTTTTACGTACCGCGTTCGTACATTTATTGGTCATTAATTATCAATGGGATTTAAATCATACTCACACAATAGATAGCAACCGCATCACAATTAAAATGCTTAAAGTTGCTATGTCTGTATCTTCAGACTGAAATGGTTTACATCATACTTCTTAACGATACTTATAACAAACGTATTCCCGTAAATATGAGAAACTGCAAAATATAATTATCCGTGCGTGATACAATGTTACAAAGAGATAATGACTTCTTTAACAATGTGTGGCCCGCAGATTCAGTTTTTTTGTTAACGTGTCGTTGTAACCGTTGACTTCAATTTATATGTTCAGTTTAATCGGTGGTAAAGAGGTAACGCTCCCCACTGCGGTGCAATAGGTCACGGGTTAGATGCCTGGCTCTGGCAAGGATAGGTTTGTTTGCTTCTTGTGTTTTTGTTGTTGTGGGTTAGTTTTTGTATAAATATACATTACTTACATGAACCTTTGGCAACTCTTTTGCAATGTTAATTCAGTTCGTCTACCTATCACACTGCACACTTTGTGACCAATTATGAGAGTAATAAAGATATAGACATACCGTTTTAAAGCGTTTCTCTAAACTTACCAATGTTAGATACGGCAGAGATACATGCGATGCGACACGAGTACTCAACAGGCAGTCAAGAACTTTGTTGCGATTTACGTTGTGTTGTACCACGGTTTGTGATAGTTTATGCCAATGCATACTGGAGATGTCGGTCAAAATGATTGTCTACAATCTATTATTGACATATTTAGCGAAGTGATGGTTTTAAAAAAGCAAGGAAAATAACCAATGTTCGACCTACGCACAAACCACGCTGGAGTAGTCTCCCCTCTGTCCTATACCCGCTCACACTACAACTATAACCAACACTATGACGCTTCAGTTACACACTAATCTGGCTTTCAGACAGCGCCTCGGAAAAATATCATCTTGTACTTTATCCGATACTCTGTTTTACCATTTGCTTTTTAATTATACTCCTTTCACGTTTCTATCGTTCTGTTCATATTCTAAGTTACCTAGTTAGAGACAGATTAAATGCACATGTTTTATATTTTTGTTATCAAAACAACGTTAAGAAAGTGTGAGGTTTGCTATTACTTAAAACTGGTTTCAACCCCCAACAGTCATTGACCGTACCAATGCGGTTACTCAACATGTCTTGGAGAAAGCATTTAAAAATCTCAAAAAAAGAAATAAAAATAGAAAAATCCTTAAAACACAAAAAGTGCAATATATGTTGCGTCGTTGTGTTCTTCGTGTGTTTGTGCTGTTCTGTCGAAATTGCAAATGTAGTCATGTCAGTTGTCACAATAATGATAATAAAGTAAACGTGTTTTTCTATTTAGAGTGCACACAAACGAGACAACTCCCGATATTGATTAATACTTCTATTAACGGTTATCGCCAATAATTAAATACAAATGTGGCATTAAATGTTATAGAACATTTCGTCAATAATATATGATTTGCTTTCAGAAACGCATATGGCAACGTTAAGCTTAATATAATTGCTCACGTGTTTTAACTTACTGATTTAACATTTTACATTAATAATATGTTTGTGTCTATACAATTGAGAGCGTTTAGTTCATAGAGTGTAAATTTGTATAATTTATTTATGTCACCCTGCAGAAGGACCTCAAATAACTTGATTTACAAATGAACTGTTAAATAAGACATTGTGCATGTAATTTAATATATCGCAGATACATGTTCAAAGCGAAATACATACTTTTAAATTTTCGCATTGGTTATGGTATACACCATATCATAACACGTAAAACAAACGAGTTTTCGTTGAATATAGTACGCAATATTGTCATTGTCGGTACCGAAATACTATCGAAAAGTCGCAAATTAACATTACTACATCTAGCTGAAATGAAAAAAGCACTAAATAACAACAATGAGCACGTGATTCCGTGTGGTTTGACAAATTAATCGTCTTTGTAAATCGACGACACTTCCAGTCTTGGGGGACTTCTTTACGTTTTAGTGACTTTACTATATCCCCGTGTTGTCCGGATAGCTGCGAACAATTAAGATACACTTGATCGCAATTAATTTATGTTTATACAGAGTAAACATGCATATGATCCTTCACATATTAAAATTCATGAACGGTTCAACCACTTTAACGAGAAAAAGATTTGCCTGCTGCATAGGCTTACGCCGAAGGAAAGCGTTTGACGGCGATGTTCTTTCATTCAAACACTTATAGATAGTTTGGTTATTTTTTCAAACGTTTCAGGTTTGAACGACACTAAGATATGTAAATATAATAATTCTATTTACTGATGTACCATTAGAAATATTTAAAATAAACTGTTTACTTAAAATATTAAACCGAATAATGTGTATTAGAGTTTGAGACACCCGTTTTCAAACACAGTATGTTGAACGATACTTGCTTGTATATGTACATATAATCAAGCTCCGACCGATGTTCATTGAGTAAATGTGTTTAATAATTTAGTCCGGGTTTGCAAATTCGATTAATAAATCTTAAGCTCTCATTCTGCTGTTTTGATCATATACCTTGTAACCAATTATGTTGACACAGTCCTTTTTAATCAGAATTCATCATTACTAAAACATAATCATTGGTTGCCGCATGCTTTAAAAATAATAATGTTTTGTAGACCACGCATATATAATTGGACACTTTGACCAGCACGACCAGTTTTATTTTACAGTATAAGAAATAGTTAACAACTTCAATACTCTACTAATTCATAAAAGTTAGAACTGTACCACTCTTAATTTATATGTTCAAAACAAAATGTTTATTTCAGACTTTCTTCGTACACCTATTTATTTTTGTATTGTAACAAACGCATGTTTTACCATGTTCTACATTAGCGTGCTTTAACATTTTTATAGCCTTTCAGTAGGATCATATCAAACACTAGCCTGATTCAGGAGCGCTACTATTCTAATAAGCTCTTTATTCAATTCAATATTTATATAAATGCCATTTTAAATATCCACATTCATTTTGCTCTTAAGACGACTCAAACGTGTGTACTTTCCTTTAATTGAAGACGTATGTAAGTCAACGTGAATAAGCTCAATATGTTTTGTAACATTGCTAAACCTGTGTAGTTTCCTCCAATTGAAGACGTATTTAAATCAGCGTGGATACAAAATGTAAGCTTAACATTTTGTCACGTTGCACGAGTGCATTCATACCCTATGTGTTCAGCCTCTTTCAACTAAAGACGTATTTAAATCAATGAGACTATGCTACATAATTTCTGTTTCGTTGATTTAATATATTCATGCTGTCCGTGTAAACAAGCACACACTTAATTACAAATAACCTAATTTGATATTTTCTATTAAAGCTCCTGGCTCACACATCAAAGAATAAAACACATAAAAGGTATATTTATATTCATTAAACTAGATAATGATACGCTTCTCACTCAAAGAAATGTGAGTATAAAACTGTACTAGCACATTTATTTTGCCATACATTTTACCGTTCCAACGATTTGTTTTGTAAACATTGATCTAAACTTAGAACTACCCACAAGCGTTAGGCGTTATTGTGACTCTAGCAAGGTTCTCAGTAAATGGAATTTCGTTAAACTTATAAACCGAGAAATCCTTCCAAGTACCGACCCGGTACCATTTTTTATCTTTCAATCCTAGAAGTGTCGGTTCAACACCCGTGGCCATGTACCAAACTACATGTATACGGTTTTCCAAGTTGCATGAAATATGAGTGTCTTTACAATGTGTTGGCGTTTGTCTGACTGTTTTAGAATCTAGTATAAATACCGTTTTCCAATTATCAAGACATGTCTTATGTGTCTGGTATTTTATTGTCAGTATTTAAATCACACTTTTGATTGAAAACTCGCATGTGGAAGGAATTGTTTAATTCAGGTGAAGCTGTAACGTTGAGTAGGTATAACGTGGTTTCTTTAAACTTTTTGAGGCAAATCTGAGTAGCTGGGCGCGTAAGATAACTGAATTTGTCACTGTACTGTTCTTGTCACGCTGTGACGTCAAAAGTACCTTTAAAGTACCATTAAGAAATATATCAGACGTTGACGTTCTCACAAAATTAAAGCTTAATTCTTACAGCACAGTTAAAAATGAAGTGAACTTACGCGCCCAGCTATTCAGATTTGCCACAATAAGTTTTAAAAAACCACGTTTGTCCTATAAGCCCACAGACTTGAATACCGGTTGCGGGTACGGTTATATCCGTCCACGCCGACCGTACGTAGGTCTTATGTCAACGCAACGTAATTGCTAAGCCCGGCTACATTGGTGTCCGGAAAACAGAACACACTGAACAGGTCCGCGCAATTTTTCTTCCTCATAAAGCCCAAATGGGGTGTGCTTTGTACGACTATGCTGACGTACTGTACAGCACCAGGCGCAGCAACAGCTCGAGGATGGGCATTGTGAAGAGTGACATGCGTTGCCAATTGCAGCAGTTTAAACGAGACACCCTTTAGATTCATTTAGGGTACATCAGAGTAAAGACACATTCACTTTCGTAAGGGTGATTATTATCTATACCCCTATTCTAGGAATCGGTCGTTTAAAGTAACAAGTATTAAAATAAATGTAAAAATTGTCTTTGGAAAATGTTAAGAAATATTTTGTTTGATAAGTTCTTCATTTATATTAAAGTTACGATATGATGGGTCTGATAAAACCCTTATCAATTAGATGGTGCGTTCATTGTTTGGTTCAGTATAGTTTTACCGATGACCGCGGGTTCCGGTGTTCTAGAAGCTTAACCATGCTACTTCTGGTTAAATAGTTATAATGTATACTTTTTATGCTAAAGTCGTTACCAGAAACGCACATTTTTTGCTAGCAACACATGTAACTGCAGCAAACCAAGATATTTATTATAGTGGTGAACATAATACTGCAGCACGGGGTGCAAACAGCTGCTCATTTGCACAAATGCGATGAGCACAAAACGATCGGTCGTGATTTCCGCTGTGGAGCGATAGAGAATATTTTCCAAACTGTTTTAACTAAAATAATAAAACGTGTGTAGATCTAAATACTTTTGGAATGATGTTTCTTACACTCCACAACGGATGTCGCCACCGCCGTTTACGCTCATTACACATTTACAAATGATCGGCTGTTTTAACCCGTGCACAGAGTTTGACACGGCTTCAAGTTACGAATTTGAATGAAGACTTTAACATAATAATTACTGTGCTTAATAATTGTGTTAACAGTATATACTAAAACTCAATTAAATAAAGTGTTAATGTTTAAATTACATCAATGTTTTATATGTTACCCCTTTAACATCATTTAATGGAAAATATTTAAAATCCTGATCAGCAGCGAGGAGATTTAACTTCAAAATGTTTCTTAAATGGCCTTAAGTTCGTAAAACAGCTTCATTCATGTCGCTGCACATTTGTGCGTCAATTATAGTGATTGAACCCCGGGTACTAGCATAAGCCATTTCAAATAAACGAACAGCATAGTAAACTTTAAAATTTATTCACGAACATATTGTACTTTAATTAAAAAAGTAAGCTGCAATTGTTTCGTTAAGATAAACAATTATACAGTATCAAAGTATGTTTCTATAACAAAATATATGAAGTCACCGTGAGTTCATGGAATATAAGTGTGCATTAATAGGTATCATAATGCTTAACAAATAGGGAACAAAGCATCTTGACATAATTATGCTAGCAAATAATATGTTATTGTATTTAATCAATACAATGCAAAACAATGCAATACAATATAATACAATACATTACAAAACATTAAAATACAATACAATTCAATATAATACGAACGTTTGCACATTTATATCCATTTGTATTTAAGCAATGTACGTCACTTGACAGACAAAGAAACATATATACACTTGAATTATGGGATATGACTTATGATCTTATTATTAACGAATGAACAGAGCAAAACATCAGCTCGTTATTAATATTTCAAATCTCTTTATGGTTATTTTTAAATATACATGTTTGAAACTTGAAACACATATTTTTCTTACATGCTTTACAATCCAATAAAACAAATTATAACACAAAGCCGTTATTTAGAATGTATTAAATATTTCAGTAATTCTTTTGTTGTTCGGAAGAGAATATGACAATACTAAATATTGATGGTTTATGGAACAAACAACACTATACTTCGCGACGTTGTAATGTTTTAATATTTACACTTACACAGTTAAAAAAATTAAAAACGTGATTTGGGTGACGTTTAGATACAGGTTAATTTAGATATCGTTTGTCAGTTCGAATCCAACCCATGAACATTGAAAAAAAATCATATCAACAGATAATATTGGTAGGATCATCATCAAAAGCAAACTACATGTAATGGTAATAGAACAGCTGATTAGTGTTTCCAGATACATAATACAGACCTTATATATATATACACAAAAATGTGTCTGTATATACTATTAACCAACTGGAAAAACACGCATTACTTTGAAATACATAAAGTCAGGCATGTGTGTACACATTCAAATGTCACCAACCCCTTTACCAAAAATACACATCGTACTACTAATAAAACAAATGACATTTTAATACAAAACATTGTGACAAACAGGTTTTTGATAAGCTATGTACATGTATACAACATAATTGGTATCAAATACATGGAAATAGCAAACCTGTAAGAAAAAAAGCAATCGGAAATGTTTCATTTAACAAGATATTTAATCACCATCAATCACCTTTGATGTTATGACTTTAGAGTACATGGTATAAAGATATTGAGACAATGCATGTCTCAGAAATTCAAACATTTTTTTATTTAGAGACATTTTCAATTCGTTTAATGAGTACATTATCTGGTATTGCAAGTTCGTTTCACATCCTTTAATTCAAGGCTGAAAATGTTCTTACAATCCTGGAATGAAAAGCTACCCGTCACAATGGCGTTGTTAAAGTAAATATCTCCGATTAATGCTGGACGCTGAAGGGTATTGTCTTAAAGGTCGACGTATTCAAATATAAGCCTTTCAAACATTGTACAGTTATCCAGGGAGACTCCACCTGCCAAGATGACATGTTGAAGGTAAATGCTGTTGATTGATACTGGAAGCTTCAGATTGTGGTATCCTATGTCGACGTGTTTCATTGTAAGCTTCTCAAGCCTTGTACACTTCTCCAGTTAGACTATCTCTCGCGTAGTAACAGTGTCAAGATCAATGTTCGTTAATTTGGAGGCCACACATGTTTAAAAAAAAATTTTTTAAATATTTTAACATGCATGGCTAACTACGTTTGGCAGACTAGCTTTCATATTGGATGGAGTATGTGTATTTAATTAAAATTTGTATACATGTACGATGTAAAAAAGCCAGACCTAAAGACACATACATAGCGTATATGAAGTTGAAGTATGTTAAGAGTGCTTAATTCAAAAGCATTTCAAAAGAAACATAGCGTCTTTAACTTGGTGTGTTTCAATAAACCACTCGTTGCTTTACATATTTAAATAAACCACTCGTTGCTTTACATATTTATCAACATTGTTTAAAGTGGGTTTTTTTGCAGAGTCATTACGTTGTTTAATACCAAGCGTGTGGCAGAAAAAAAAATCATGTATTGATATTTTCAATTTTCTTATATCGTATTCGATCTGGTATTGCAAGTTCATGTTCACCAACCTTTACATCCTTTAATTCAAGGTGAACAATGTTTTTACAGTCCTGAAATGAGACTCCACCTGTCACAGAGACATGGTAAAAATAAATATAGGTGACTGCAGTTGACAATTTAACATTGTTGTCCCCGAGGTTGACGTATTTCAATGTTAGATCATGAAGAACCGTACAGTTTTCCAGTACAAGACCTTTTACCAATGTGACATATTCCATTTCAATTTTGTAGATAGATGCTGGAATCTGCAGGCTTTGGTCGCCAAGTTCAATGTGTTTCAAGGTGAGATACTTAAGACGCATACACTTCCCCAATTGGAGACCCATATGGCTTGGGTCTTTGAGGTCGATGTGTTCCAATCTAAGCCACTTAAGCCTTGAACAGTTCTCAAATGAGACTCCACCTTGAACAGTGACATTGTACAAAATGATGCTGGAGGTTGATTCTGGAAACTTCAATGCGTGTTTTTTTAGGTCGACGTATTTCAATGTTAGATCATGAAGACCCGTACAGTTTTCCAGCACAAGTCCTTTTACCAAAGTGACATATTCCATTTCAACATTGTAGATAGA
>Ga0224511_10000372_pt1 | contig 20512 bp, 8 predicted proteins | sample SF_May12_sed_USG_2_FD_169988 | JGI IMG/M metagenome (GOLD analysis project Ga0224511, IMG submission 169988) | Sediment microbial communities from San Francisco Bay, California, United States - SF_May12_sed_USGS_8_1 | ecosystem: Environmental > Aquatic > Marine > Sediment | place: USA...
TCGCAGAGCATGTCTGGGTGTTTGCTTCTACACATGCGCACATATTGATACAGTTGGCTCCGTATCTTCCGGCATCACACACTGCAATGGAATGTATAATATTTAAATAATACAAAAAACATTATTCGTACACTCGAATCTTAATCGACCATGGTGCAATTAAAGGGACTTCATTTAGTCCTGGTCGTGTTACACAAACGTTCTTTCTTGTAGTAGACTTGTGTATGACATAACAATATATCTTCTGGTACCTTTATATATCTTTGATCGGTTGGCATTTCATTTAGAACTTGTTTTATATATGTTGATCTCGGAAACGCGTTGGTAACGCTATTCAACAAATACATGCCAATTTTCAACCGATTTGCCAATCGATTGAGGACATATTAAGGTACTACAAATGAGTTTTGATACGCTAAAGAAGTTGGTTACAATAAAGTTTAGGTATTCGGAAGAAATATATGTAAGTGTATTACACGACCTGACCTCAATGGAGTCCGTTTCAGATACATTCGTTTTAGTATACTTTATTCTTACTCTTCGTGTTGATATATTTTCGTTATATGCTAGCGTCACAATTGCTAAATTCCGCCGGCCGATGTTAGACATCGGCAGAGTCGTGATGTTGGCTGCCGACGGACGATTGTTTACATATTGCTGTTAGCAGTCCTGTCGGCAGCAGTTGGTTTTAAAGGCTCGCGGGAAACGTGACACCGCAAAATGTCCGGCAAGTGGCAGTTAGATGGCAGGGCGGCGGCAGCTAAAATTAAACTGCCACCGCCCTGCGACCTGGCGGGGAACAGCCCATTTACAACTGCCGCCAGCTGGCGATTAAGCGATCTAGCTGCCACCGATCTGCGCCCGCCGATAATCTGACGACGGCAGGCCGATTTTCGGTTCGATTCGAAGCTCGTTCATAAGGGTGTCATACTGGCCAAGAAACACTCTTCGCTTCAACGATGACCGCACCCAAACCGTCCGTCTTTGGCGCTGCTGTTGGGCAAGCTGTTCTTCTTCATTCAAAAGAACAGCAAGAACAAACAACTGTCTTCGTTCATTTCTTCATCTTAACTCCGCTATTTATAAGTCTCTTAGTCGATCTGATGCAAGGAACGCCATGGGAACCTTTATGTATGGTAATAATCAATTCATTATAAACTAATGTCTGGTAGTCTAAAATCGGCAGATCGCAGTCCTGCCACCTACCGACATTGACTGCCGCCTCCCAGCCTCCGCGCTACCACCGGCCGATATATTGAAAGCGGTGGCATGTTGGTGGCTGAGCGGTGGCAGGCCGGGTGCTGGAGAGTGGCAGTTAGATTTTTGCAGGCCATTTTTTGTAGGCTCTTGAGGTCTCAATCGCGGAGGAAATATCGCCCTGCGCCCCGCCTGCCACTTACCTGCCACCGCACGAACACAAATTGCGCCCGCCCTGCCACCTGCCGATTTGCAAAAATAGAAAATGTCGGCACGACGTCGCCAGACATTTTATCCTTTCTTAAAATCTCAGATGCTTGGGGGCAACGTCTAAAATTCCGACCGCCACCGACCAATTGTTACTGACGCAGTCCTGCCACCGGTCGATATTTAGTGAAAACTGGCATTTACAACGTCGGCCGGCAACATTTAGTGATTTGTGACGATAGTTTTACCAAAGACAAAAATGACTTAGCTAAAACAATGAAAGTGTAGGTATATATTTACAATTATCAAGTCAATTTCAACGTACCGTGATAAATCTACAGCTCGCTACAAACGTATTGGTTTCCACAGATTTACCATTTATATCATTTTTTCGATTTATACATGTGTGTGTACCCAGCATGTAAACATAAGATCTCACCAATACATGAGCGTTGGTCAGCGTCCAATTGGTAGCCCATCTGATTACAGGAGCAGGTAAAGGAACCAGGCTGTTCCGTACATGCCTGATCGCAAGGACTCGGACTGGCTGAGCACTCCGGGATGTCTGAAACGCACGTTGTAGAAAGACAGTGGTAAATATATGGCGATACAAGTGGTTGAATCTAATTCATTTGCGATAAATATAATTTGACACAAAGTGAACTTTGACATGAAACATAGCTTCGATGAGAAAAACGGCAGTTTTAATTTCATTTTGAGGGTTTGGTGCTAAAGTTATTGTAACTTGTTATATAAAAATAAGGTAGTTACAATAGGTTTGCACCAAACCCTCGATTAATGCTGTTCATCAAAAGTAATAAAAGATGCCACACCATTAATGCCCCATAGTACATGAGCAGGACACGGGTTTTAAACCAAACCATTGCCAAATCCATAATTCCAATGAAACACAAAGTGAAATATAATTACAAGGGTAATCACTATAGGACCTAATCACTCACCTGTACACGTGACACCATCACCAGTGAACCCGGATGCACATACACAGCTGAAGGAACCGACAGAGTTCACACAGTCCTGGGAGCAGCCGTCCGTGTTAAGGAGACACTCATCAATGTCTGAAACAATCATGTTTAAATAATTAAATTCTCTTTTTTTGTAAACGTTCAATCACGCGTACCGAAAGAACATACTGAAAGAAGATGACATAAATGTATGTTATGATGTGCTATAACTTGCAATATTGATTAGACCCAATAATTGTAACTTAAATTATGTACAAAGTAACAAGGGTTATACAAAATATAATGAGACTGTGCTCAGAACCTTTTACATAATACAAGAACACAAGTTTTACAAACATAAATATCAATAAGTTATGTAGTTGTAGACGACCTAAGACTATACGACAATTTCATCAAACGGTTATTAAATGGCCATGTTGCCATATCACACATATTTTAACGTCATAACGTTATTAAAGCAGTTTGCATACTCTCATATCATAGAATCTGAAAAGGCAATAATTTGTTTTAATTGTTTGTTTAAATAACGCAAATTTGTTTATATAATAGTTTGTGAATACGAATTGATTTTAATACACCTGAAGTTCCAGGTATAATTTCCTATGTCAAATGTCCTCTTAATAACAGTAAAAATTGCAACGCCTGTATGTCGTATTCTTTGTCAAACACTACTCTGTGTTTTCATTTGTGCTAATCTGTGCATTAAACGTTTTAAATGATGCATTTATCATTTTTACTTTTGTAATAAAAGTATTATAAAAATAGTTTGTTTTTCATCATAACAAACACAAAATAATATTGTGATTATTTGGCAGGCGTCAATATGCATTTCAATAGTGACGTTTTTGTCATTGTGTGCAATTCTCTTCATATTTCAATTACCACATGATACAACGTCTAAATATTTGCAACAAACATTGGAAATGCATACTTTTAATGTTCGAAAGTTTTATTCTAAATAATCGCATAACTTTATTTTTCATGAAAAATGGCATCTTCACAGAATTTTGACGGGGGTTGGAGGTGCATGACTATGGTAATTTAAAATGATGTTATTCCGAGATCTTTGTTATAAGCCTATAAAGGTTGAACAAATAGAAGGAAATAAATTATATAGTGTTGTTCAACCAAACAAAAACAATGTTAAACTATACGTTGTCCATATCAACGTCTGTGGTAAATATAAAGCTCACAACAAACGTATTGGCCCCCACGGAGTCACCATTCATATAATTTCCCGATCAAATAATTTATACATGTGTGTGTACCCAGCATGTAAACATAAGATCTCACCAACACACGAGCGTTGGTCAGCGTCCAGTTGGAAGCCGACCTGATTACATGAGCAGGAAAAGGAACCAGGTTGTTCCGTACATGCCTGATCGCAAGGACTCGGACTGGCTGAACACTCCGGGATGTCTGAAACGCACGTTGTAGAAAGACAGTGGTAAGTATTCGGTGATACAAGTGGTTGAATCTAATACATTTGCAATAAAATTGATTTGACAAAAATAAATTTCCCCAAAAAACATAGTTTCGATGGGGGAAAACGGCAGATTAATTTCATTTCTAGGGTTTGGTGCTAAAACTATTTCAACTTGTTATATGAAATAAGGTAGTTACAATAAGTTTGCACCAAACCCTCGATTATTGCTGTTCATCAAAGGTAATAACAGAAGCCACATCATTAATGCCCCATAGAACAACAGCAGGATTCTGTTTTTAAACACACCAATGACCAATCCATAATTCCAGAGAAACACAAAGTGAAATATTAACACCAGTGTTATCACGATATGACATAACTACTCACCTGTACACGTGACACCATCACCAGTGAACCCGGCTGCACATACACAGCTGAAGGAACCGACAGAATTTATACAGTCCTGAATGCAGCCGTCCGTGTTAACGAGACACTCATCAATGTCTGAAATAAATATTTAAATACCTAAATTTTCTTTTAGTTGTAAACATTCAATCACATGTTATACCACACGTGCCGGAAGAACATACTGAAAGAAGATGAAATACATGCACGATATGATGTGCCAAACAGAACTTGCAATATTGATTAGACCCAAAAATTGTCATTTTAGTTATGTACGAGGGTTGTTCAACATATAATGAGACTGTGCTCATAACCTTTTACATAATGCAAAAACAAAAGTATTACAAACATAACAATCAATCATTTTTGTAGACGACCTAAGACAATGAGACAATTTCATCAAACGGTTATAAAATGGCAGCCATGGACATGTTGCCGTTATCAACAACATTTTAACGTCTCAACGTTATTGAAGCAGTTTGCATACACTCATATCCTTATAATTTTAGAATATGAAAAAAGACAATAATGTTGTTTTAATCATTTATTTTAATAACCCGAATTTGTTTAATGAAAAGTTTGTGCATACGAAATATTGTTGATAAAACTGATGTTCCGGGTGTAGTTTTCTATTTAAAAATGCCTCAAAATAACTGTATAAATTGCAACGCCTGTATGTCGTCGTCTTTGTCAAACACTACTCTGTGTTTTCATTTGTACTAATCTGTGCATTAAAACGTTTAAAATAATGCATTTAACATTTTTACCTTTGTAATAAGAGTATTTTAAAATGGGTTTTGTGTGTGTATCACCATAACAAACACAAAATAATAATGTGATCATTTGGCAGGTGTCAATTTGAATGGTGACGTTTTTGTCATTGTGTGCAATTCTCAAAGTTTATTTTTCAATAGCCACATGATACAATGTCTAAATATTTGCAACAAACATTGGAAACGCATACTTTTAATGTTCGTAAGTTTTATTCTAAATAACTTTATAATCGCATAATTTTATTTGTCATGAAAAAATGGCATTTTCACAGAATTTAGAACGGAGGGAGGGGGTGATAGTGCGTTACTATGGCAATTGAAAATGATGTTAGTCAGAGATTGTTATAGGCCTATAAAAGTTAGCCAAATAGTAGGAAATAAATTATAATTTACAATAATATTGAATTTCATTTAAATTGGAGGCAATAAAACAATTTAAATATAAATTAAAGAGATGTTCAAAGAACGAATGTTGTAAAAATTAAAGATATGTCAAGTTTAAGGGCACCATGACAAAATGGTCCGTACAAAACCCAACACACAGAACGACACAAAAACAGGAAGAACACCATGACGCAACAGACATTAAGAAATAAAGTTAATTCTGTAATATTTAAAGGAGTAATACAAAACAACTTACTCACAGTGTAATGTTTTTATGACCTTTGGCTGACAGAACTGTCCTTACCTGTACACGTTCCATCTGCGGCCTTGACATACCCGGGATTACAGTAAAACACGAATGATCCGTCGGTGTTCACACACGCTGCATTTGGTGCGGGCGTTAGTGAAAGGCACTCATTCACGTCTTCGGAGCAGTCATTGCCCTGCCACCCTTGTCTACACGTGCACACGCCATCCGTCGCGGAGCATGTCTGGGTGTTTTCTTCCACACATGCGCACTGATAAATACAGTTGGCACCGTATCTTCCGGCATCACACACTGCAAAGGAAGATTATTATCATTTAATAATATTGAGAAAAAGCAAAACAGTTTATTCTAAACATAATCGACCATGGTGCAATTAAGATGCACAGGTTAGATTCTACTTCAGTTTGACTCTTTGCGTTGATAAAGTATCGTTCAAACAAACGAAATTGTGTCAATATCAACATCTATGGTAAATATAAGGCTCACAACAGACAGAAAGCGACATTTGCCAAGACACATAGCTTCGAGGGAGAAAACGGCAATTTTGATGTCATTTATACTGTTTATCAAAGGTAATAAAAGATGCAACACCATCGGCGCCCTATAGCACACGAGTGGGACAATGCATTTTAACCAAACCATTGCCCAATCGATAATCCCAGAGGAACAGAAAGAAAATAATCACTCCAGTGTAACCGGAAAAGACATTACCACTCACCTATACACGTAACTCCATCACCAGTAAACCCGGCAGCACATACGCAACTGAAGGAACCGGCAGAGTTCACACAGTCCTGGGTACAGCCGTCAGTGTTAAGAAGACACTCATCAATGTCTGGAAAAAAGTTTAAATAATACAATTTTCTCTTAGTTGTAAACACTCAATCAAAGGTTATGCCACCGTATTTTTGTTCTTTCTTCTATTTCTTTTAAACAAGCAGGGTTTCAGTTAGAAGTTTAAAAACAGTATTTATTAGTAAAATAAAAAAAATTGTTTCGATACGTTTTCATTTTTGTTTTGTTTTTGTTTGATGATTAATAAAATGAGGAATGTGATTAAATATTGACAAAACAAGCAACGGTTAACACTCGTACATATGTTAGATTATACCAAAATACATACACAAACCGGTGTCGCTTACCTTCACAAACATCACCGTTTTTCTCATAGCCAGCGTCACACCGACACTCAAATGATCCTGGCAGGTTCAAACAAGTACTGTGTGATGTGATAAGGCATGGATTTAACGCACCGCCAGATGGGTTACATTCATCTATATCAGTGTTGCAGTCAGCGCCTTGCCAATACGAGTTACAGGTGCAAATCCCATTGACGTTGTTACAGGAAACGGTGTTTGTCGTGTTGCACGCACAGCTGCTGGCGCAGTTGGTGCCAAACGTGCCGGCAGGACAGACTGGGTGAGAAATAGGCAATCTATGTGGTGGTGTGAGATAACACTATCGAAACAATTCAAAGTTTCTTTTTTGTACCAAAACAGTTACATCCTATAAAGCATAATGTAATTTTAAATCATGTTTGTTATTTACATGTTAACTGTATTATAACATGTGTTTTATATTATAATGTTATTTATTAACTGTATTCATATTGGCATTGGTAATGGGCTGAGGACAGTCATATTGGGCTTTTTTAAATAGGCCTATTGAGACGAGGCTGCGGTCTCAGTCCAATACATACAACTTTAATTTCCGATAAAATTTTGCTAGATATTCGTGGAGCCCCGCAAAGATGAAAAAGTTTTGATGAAAATCTTCAATTTAAAAATGGCGACCGAAATGGATAGCTTATCCGAATCTCATATAAGGCCGACCTAATTCTCGCATCTGATTAGCTGAATCTCAAATTAGGTTTTCCATATTGGCCGGGTTTTTCTAATATTGGCCAAGTTGTCGTTGTATATTAGTGGAAAGTTTGTCATACAGTCCGTGAAAAGTGATCAAATTTCACGTACAATATTGTACAGTCAATTAATAATGGGCAATATTAATATTTTCAGCAAATCTGTTGATCACAATGTAATGTACATTTGGCATATGGCCGCCTGAAACAAGACTTACCCGAACACGTCCCATCTGCCGACTTAACATATCCAGGATTACAAATAAACGCGAACGATCCGTCGGTGTTCACACAGTCAGCGTTGACTTGGGGTGGTACTGTCAAACACTCATCCACGTCGATGGAACAATCAACTCCCTCCCAGCCTGGTTTGCACGTACACGCGCCATCCGTCGCAGCGCATGATTGTGTGTTAGCTACTACACATGAGCACGTGCTGGCACAGTTAGTGCCGTAACTTCCGGCATTACATGCTGAAAAGGACGGTATCGTCATTTGATAATTCATAATTATGTTTGATATTTGATTCTTAACATTGTCAAGTATGGTGTAATCATTCTTCTTAAAATGACTTAAGCCTTGACTAGACTTTAATTAACTTTCATGTTTATAAAGTGTTGATTTACCAAATAAACAACAAACTAATGCTTGCATATCGTTACTCGAATATAGGTACACAATTACCGTTATCATATCAATATTGACGTCTTTTGTAAAACTAATCCCACAACAATCGTATTTGCGCCAAAACACATATCAATTTTCTGTGATACAATTTATATTCGTACTAACGACAGCATCAACATAAAAGATTCCACAGCTTACCAATACATGAGCGTTGGTCAGAATCCAGTTGGTAGCCCAGCTGATCACAGGAGCAGGTGAACGAACCAGGCAATTCTGCGCATGCCTGACTGCATGGGGACGGGTTGGCTAAACACTCCGGAATGTCTGAAACATACGATTTAGATTGGCAAAGATGGGAAAACGATACAAATGGTGTTTTGTTAACACAATTTTAAAACACATATTAGTTACGACACATAAGGGCGTTAAACGCAATCTAAATTATTTCACAGCTCTGCTTTATGTTTTACTTTTATATATTATATACCTTCACATAGAGTGACAGAGCCGGTCTGGAACTCAAACCCAGCATGGCAAGAGCATGTGTCTACTCCACCAACCCTGGCACAGTCGGCATTTGCACCACAGAAACTTGGGCTGGCGCACTCTATCTGAGCTGAAAACAAAACAATATGTGCGCTTTATTAATAAATATATGTGATATTTTATGTTTCACAATTTTCCTATTGTAATAAATATAAAAATGATTGAAACAAATTATGCAAGTATTTATGAGACACTTACAGGTGCATGTTTTGAGATCTGACAGATCGAGGATAAACCCAGAGTCACACGCGCAGTTAAACCCCCCGACTGTGTTTGTACACTGTTGACCACACCCACTGGTCCCCGAGGCACATTCGTCAATGTCTGAAAATTAGCATTGTATTTTATAGACGGAATTCATACTTATGATCTAAATACTGGAATCATATTTTAAAAAAACAAGTAGTAATTTGCATTATGATTGGTTTGTTTCAAACCACATAATTGAAAATGTTGCTATTATTTAGGAAATATATTTTGATTTTGCGTGCACTCTCGTCAGTAAGAGCATGGTTGCGAGTTCAGTTGCGTAATAAAGGGTTCACGAGTGCCGCAAACGTAAATGTGATTCTTTATATATAAGAAAATAGTTCTCTTCTTAAAACACATAGAGTAGAACAAATAGGTTAGACCACACATTATTGCTACTAAGGTTTGTAACAATAACTTGTGGACTAACCTATTTGTTCTACTCTATGTATTTTAAAAGATAACTATTCAATGTGTTCATAATTACAACAATAACATATAATTAAGCTAAATATGGTGAAAGTGACTGTTTGTGAAAGCACATTTTACCTGCACATACGTTCGCTGCTAGTTGGTAGCCGTCCAGACAGCTGCAGGTGAAGGAACCCACAGTGTTGGTGCAGGACTGGGAACACGTGTTCAACGCTGGGTCACTACACTCATCAATGTCTGAAATACAGTGATGTCAAACTTGATGATTAATAAAGATGCAGTCTAACCGCTTTCATTTTTCTGATAACATTGTGCATCAGTTATAACATACATCACAAGGCTAATCACCTTGACACGTTCCGCTGTTGTCTCTGTACCCTGTGGCACATTGACACCGGAATGCACCGGGCGTGTTGACGCAGACCTGGTTGTCGCCGGTGCACGTGTGCGTGCCGTCTGCGCACTCGTCCCTGTCCTGGTCACAATGGACGCCAAGCCAGCCAGTGGGAGGATCGCACACACAACCTGTCATTGGGTCACACCTGGCAGCACCCGCGCCACAGGTGCACTCGTTGGCACAGTTTAACCCCCAGTGGTACGCGTCACACTCTGAGGGGAACCAATAACAAATGCAAGTCGTTGTTGTTAATCTGTTAAATATGTATCAGTTTCCTTCTACTAGACATTTGTTTTCATATCATAAACACAATTCATGCCTATTTGCAAACTGATTGAACTGTAATTAAAACAAATAATAAAAAGCCATACCTATACAGGTTCTTCCGTCGTTATCGAGGGTCTTTCCGATAGGGCACATGCAGTTGTAGCCGCCGTCAATGTCGACACACGTGTCAGAACACGTGTGTATGTTTCGTGCGCACTCGTCGATGTCTAGAATGTAATATAATGTAATGTGGTCACATACGGTAATTTGTACATGTAGACTATGAACGCCTTATTTGAATATCAAAGTAAACATTTTATATATGTACTATCTATCTTCTAGACAATGGACCGTTCCGCAACTGTCAATCATGGTCATGTATAACAGTACATGGTCAATTTTAATCCAATAGATTAGGAGTATATTGTCAGGTGACAATCTGACCTACAAAACACAAAAGAAAGACCCCTTCACAAGCCTTCACAAGATCAAAGCAAATCTACCGCATTGGGCAGAGTTTGAAATTTTGCGGAACGGTGCATTTGTTATTGGGTTGAAATACATTGTTTTGTTTGGATATACACATCTATATGAGTTTACCTTTGACATCGCTGTAACGACGTATTCATTGACCCATCCAGCATAGCACCAGCGTTTACTAGCTTGACCTTTATTATCATTCATCTTGGCTTTATTACTACTTAACGGTTATTTTAACGTTACAGCGAAGTAAAATGTTATGTAAAACGTATTTGATCTGAGACTACTAGTATGATGTACCCAGACACGTTCTATTGTCGCCGGGTGAGAGCATCCAGCCGGGGTTGCAGAGACACCTGGGCTGCTGGTTCTCTACGATACACACGTGCAAGCAGTGGAAGTCAGGGAACTCTGCGGCACACACGTCCTCCACTGAAGTTCAGGGGTTTGATTCGCATGTAAGGCAGAATAGCTCGAAAGTTATAATTATGGTAACGGACAGTAAATGGTATACATAATATAACAAGGAGTCTCGATGATGACAACATACTATACTCACCAAGAAAAGAAAGTATACACTTTATTAACGTAAGAGTTTCATATAAATGCATTGAAGTACTGAAATAGAAGTTACTGAAGTATTAGTTACAACATATGTGTATATATAATGACAGAAAAGAATGTCAAAAATAGTTGTAGCAAATGATAAAGTCTTTAATGCATGGTAGATGAAAAACGAAAAATACAAAACGGATTACAATTGTGGATAATTTTGGGTTTGTAAAATTAAATCAAATCACATTTGTTTTAAAAATTAAATAAGCAGTTAAACAATAGATTGAGATAATGTTGTCAAAATTTCGTATCTCTAGTAGTTTCATTTAATAAGACAAAAATGTATGTGTGTGTTTCTTAACAGTGGTAATTCTGAATGGCATCTGCGATGGAAAATTGTTTGAGTATCTGGGTCCAATCCATGGAAGTTTTTCTGTTTATGCATATGCCAGAACACCAATGATTTATAATCGACATTTGGATACAGATATGAGGGTTTAAGTATCATATTTCATTGCATTTAAAGTTATTTTTAAGGGGGGGTAATGTTGTGGCTTTTTAAAACTTGGCATCTTATTTAATACGTATTTTGTCACTAAATATTGTGAATTTATTAATGCAAACATCTTAAAGATAATGTTTTGTACACTTATTATCATCTGTTTTTACTCTTGTATTGACAATGTAGCAACACTTTGGTTTTGATAGGCATGATTGCTTCCACATGTTCGCAAACTCATACATATCCTATTAGTATGTTAGTGATGATGTGTAAGCATTTAATGCAACAAATAAACGAGGAAATATCAATGTAAAAGTGTATACATTCTTTTTTGGTGAGTATAATTATACCGAAGCATACTCTGAGAACTTGTTTGGTGTCGACCGTGTCTCATAAACATACGTGCATGTTATTTTAATTACCTCAAGAACGTAACTGATATGATAGAGCTTTTTTAGAAATGATTTATATTTTCATGTATGACTTTTTTGTTTCCCCAGTGTAGCGAGAAACCATTTTGAACTATTTTGAATATGTTTAACCGTTTCTATTCCTATAAATACGTCGTGTTTAGTTTACCCTGGAAGCATGTTTTTCTGTCATCGTTTAGTCGATATCCGAAGTTGCATTCACAGCTGTAGCTTCCCTGGGCGTTGACACAGATCTGACCGCAGTCCGAGGACACGGTCGCACACTCGTCGTAATCTGGAGACGAACATTTATGGCAAGGTTAGAATGTAGAACTGGGGTTATTCACAATCACGTAAACTACTACTATTAAGGCTATTTTAATAAGGTTCTTGACTATTTTATCATGCATCTACAGATCTATAGACGATAATAATCCATAAACAGGTACATACACTCAACGATTTTCTATTTGGTCACTTTTTGGGTGTTTTCTCTATATCTACAAAACCAATTTCTTTGAAATTGTCAGCGTTCTATACAGACGTATTTTCGTATCGAAATTCGTAAAAAAAATAGCCAGTTGACTTTCACGTAGTGTTGTGCAGTTATATCGTTACTGATTTCCGCAATTGCACTTAAAACAAAGAATATAACAAATAACCGGTGCAACGATAATTTAAGAATGCAAAACGTCGTTTACATAACGTATGTATTAATCATACGTGATATTTTAAGTCATTCTAATACTATCTTTCATATTTGGCAAAACAAAGATAACTCTCTTAGCAAGATAAAGATTTTGAAAATGAAATCAGCGTTTGTTACTTTTAAAATCGTGGGTTACGTCATATATCGACGTCAAAACACGTTCATTCGTGACATTATTTTATGAAAACGTGTACCAACAGACTCTGAATAAAATATGCGTCGATGTTCAAGACATTTTAGATTTATCAATTTTATTATACAAAACATATTCAACTTATGTGACCAATTAAAAAAGTTGTTCTGTGTTATTTGTTAATCGTTTCAAAGATTATAGGAAAAATGTTACCTAACGGTATTTGCTAACAATATTACACGTGTCAATGTTTGTGGTTAGAATTTATTGTTATTCAAATTAGTGGTCAGAGCTATGGCTTTATCAATCGTCAAGTTGCCACAAGAACAAGCCTCACCGATACACTTGGTGTTGTCATTGGGGTCCACGTTGAAGCCGGAGTTACAGGAACACGAGAAACCGCCAGCCGTGTTCCTACACACCTGCTCACACGTGTTTAGCACTGACGACAGACACTCATCAACATCTGAAAAACAATCCATTAAAAACTAGAACTATCGCTGACAGCGATACATAACCCCACCAGTGTGCATTATAAAGCGGAAGCAAGGGTAAGATGTGTTGTGTAAATTGCTCAGTTGGGGAATTTTTTTAGCTAAGTTTGAAGGATATCCTGCCATTATAGGAATGATAAATATGAAATTAACAAGCAGACTCTACATATTGTCTGCTATTGATTAAAAGGAAATTGAAGGACTTAAAAGGGGAAATTATGCATACTGAGGTTACTTGTGACACTTAACATTCTATAAAGTTTTTAGGAGTATATAAAATTTGTTTTGGTTTATTTGACATTTAACTGTGACCTTGACCTTGAGCTGACACATGGGCAACATGGGCAACATGGGCTCTGCACATCCCCTAGTTGAGGTTAATGTGTCATTCAAGTTTGAAGGAAATCCTTCCATTAGTAAAGGAGTTATAGAGCGGACACGACATAATGTGTAATATTTGTTTTTTTTTTAAATATTTGACCTTTAACTGTGACATTGACCTTGAGCTAACACATAGATGACATGGGCTCTGCACATCCCCTAGTTGAGGTGAATGTGTCATTCAAGTTTGAAGGAAATCCTTCCATTAGTAAAGGAGTTATAGAGCGGACACGAATTGGAGACGGACGGATGGACCGACCGACCGACGCGACAAAGCGAATCCAGTATAGCCCCCCACATATTTTGTGGTGGGGGTATAATAATCTTGGTTTCTGATTACCCAAATTTGAACTAAAAATATCACATAAAATTATAAATTTAATAAGATATGGTATTAAATGTGATTTAAACAAGAGCCGGTCGGATCCGGGTAATGCTCCCCGAATAGGTATTGGACGCAGAGAAGTAGTTTGTCAAAAGTAGTTGTAAAATCTGACTTCAAATAACAAAGTTTTGGGCCAGACATGATATTGCTGCTAGGTCATGCTGTGACCTTGGCCTTCAAGGTAGCAACTCAAATGTTGCACGCGACATCTTGTCTCAATATGGTGATCATTCCTGTGAAATAATTGTAAAATTCCACTTCAAATCACAAGGTTATGGGCCGGAAACTATTTTGCTGAAAGGTCATACTGTGACCTTGATCTTCAAAGTAACGAACCAAATGTTATGCGCGACACGTTGTCTCAACATGGTGATCATTTATGTGAAATACATGTAGTTTTTAAATGTGACTTCATATAACAAAGTTATGGGCCGGACACGATTATGCTGAAAGGTCATGCTGTGACTTTGACCTTCAAAATGCGACCCAAATGTAGCACGCGACACGTTGTCTCAATATGATGATCATTTATGTAAAAAATTGTAAAATCCGACTTCAAATAACGAAGTTATGGGCCGGACACGATTTTGCTGTTAGGTATTCCTGTGACCTTGACCTTCAAGGTAGCAGCCTAAATGTTGCACTCGACACGTCGTCTCAATATGGTGATCATTCATGTGAAATAGTTTTAAAATGGACTTCAAAAAACAAAATTTTGGGCCTGAAACAATTTTACTGAAAGGTCATGCTGTAACCTTTACCTTCAAGGTAGCGACCCAAAAGATGCACACGACACGTTGTGTCAATATGGTGATCAATTATGTAAAATAATTGTAAAATCTGACTTCAAATAACAAAGTTATAGGCCGGACACGATTTTGCTGAAAGGTCATGCTGTGACCTTGATCTTCAAGGTAACAGCCCATATGTTGCACGCGGCACGTTGTCTCAATATGGTGATCATTTCTGTTAAAATGTTTAGAAATCTGACTTCAAATAACAAAGTTATGGGCCTGACACGATTTTGATGCAAGGTCATGCCGTGACCTTAACCTTCAAGGTAGCAACTCAAACTTTGCGCGCTACACGTCGTCTCAATATGGCGATAATTTCTGAGAAATAGTTGCGAAATCCGACTTCAAATAACCAAGTTATGGGCTGGACACGATTTTGCTGCAAGGTCATGCTGTGACCTTGACATTCAAGGTAGCTACCCAAATGTTGTGTGCGACCCGTCGTCTCAATATGGTGATCATTTCTGTGAAATATTTTCCAAATACGACCTTAAATAACAAAGTTATGGGCCGGACACAATTTTGCTGCAAGGTCGCGCTGTGACCTTGACCTTCAAGGTAGCTACCCAAATTTTGAGTGCGACACGTCGTCTCAACATGGTGGTCATTTCTGTAAAACAGTTTCGAAATCCGACTTAAAATAACGAAGTTATGGGCCGGACACGAATGGAACGTACGGACGGACGGACGGACAGACAAGGCGGCGACTATATGCTCCCCCGAAATTTTTCGGGGAGCATAATAAATCATTATAATTAAATATAGGACAATGCAACACAGATCGGTCAGCCTAACCGCCACATGAAATATACACTACTATTTGGCCAACATGCGCGCTGGACATGGATATGCCGGTAAAGTGAAGAAACAAAATTTTAATTAATAAACACGAGCACGAACTACTCAAATATTAAACATTTGACACTAACCAACACATGTTCCGGCTACATTCTTTGAATATCCAGGCTTGCAGTTGCAGGCATAGCTCCCGACGGTGTTGACACAGACTGTATTTGGTATGTCGTTGCAGATGGTTGGGTTGACGGTGCACTCGTTGACGTCAATGTCACACCTGACACCTGTCCAGCCCGCACGACACACGCAGCCCCGCACCGGGTCACATGACGCACTGCCCGCACCGCACTGGCACGTTTGTCCGCAGTTGAGCCCGTAATTGGGCGATGTACACGCTTTGAACAGCAAGTAATGTATTGTAACATAGCAAGGCATACATTGAGAAGATTAAAAGTATTGTCATGACAACCGTGCTCTTATACAATCAGAGTTTTGATACTGTTCGTCAACAAACTTACCAGTTTTTGGACGGAGTTATGTTCCACATGTATTCCTAATACCACTGACATGGCAATTATTGACTATAAAAGGAAATAATTGACAAAATCATAGTTTACAACCCTATATTAACTCCATCAACAAAGAACTAATTCACTAACCCTGACACGTGACTCTGTCTGCTTCGAGTCTGAATCCAGCGAGACAGCTACAGGTAAAGTTGCCCACGGAGTTGGTGCAAGTCTGAGAGCACAGACGTAGGTCACATTCGTTGATGTCTGTTTGGCGGAAATACATTTTACATGTTTAAACGTGTACTTAAATTCTTGTTTAGAAGAAATAAATATTATAAAATAAAATCATATAAAATAGATTTAAATGGAAATACCAAATTAAATAAAAATATCATATTATATTGAAGTGTTTCTTTCTTGTAACATCTAGATATCTAACTAGATTTCTAAAGTCATACTGTATTAAATCATGCACTGTTTTCATTCACATTACAAGTATCACAGTTATGAACCGTGTTCAAATGGCGTGAATTCCCTATCCCTACCTGTACACGTGTTGTCGCTCTGCAGTGTGTAGCCGGCGTTACAGAAGCAGATGGCAGTGTCCCCAACGGCGTTGGTGGTGCAGCCGTCAGCGTTACCGCACGGGCCCGGACACACCGTAGGTGGTGTTTCTGCAAACGTACGCCAAACTCACAATATATGCAGGCGAAGGTAGAGAGCTGTGAATTTCATTCAATTTCATGGGCAAGACCTTCAATGGCTTGACGACATTGTATATGTTTATGGACACTTGATTACGAGGGATGTTTGAAAATAATTGCTTATTTCTATCTCATGACTTCAACTTTCAAGTAAGCCAAGAAAGTACTCCCCGTGGCTAGAAATGCAAAGTTTTAGCCGATGCATCCACGTTTTGAATGCGTCACGGTACGCTGATTTGGGTATAGTAATAAGGTACTGATGAATGGCAGATCCGAGTGCCTGTCGGGATTTGTATTTCCGCCCAGCAAGAAATGATTTGAATATCGAAAACAAAAAGCAATCACATGGATCAAAGTCTGGCAAAAACGGGGGATGAGGCAAAACAGTTACTTTCTTTCGTCAAAATCGCTCATGAGGTATGAGCCTGGGCATTCTCACGTAAAAGACGGACGTGTTTCAAACCAGTGGCAGTGCATCGGTTTTGATAGTACCTTTACAGTTTCTTAAGTACTACGCGTTTGTAGTACTTTCCAGTGATGCTCTTGCCCTTTTTCACAGGCACTTTTATTGCAACACCCAAACTAGAGAAGGAAATTGCATTCACAACTTTCTTCACGCTCAAAGAACGTTTGGCAATTATTGGGCGTTTGTCGTGTTTAGTAGCCCAGATCTTATTGCTAACCTTTCTGACGGGCTCAAAATAATGGACCCAAGTGTCATCACCTGTTACGACATTGGTAAAATGCTTTTTGTCATATTTTGGAAACATTTAAGCAACCTTTTGGCGACTTTAACTCGTTTCCTTTTTTGCTCATCAGTCAACAGATGTTGAATCTTAGTTTCAAATGATTCTGCAATATTACGAACTGTACACCTTGCATCTCCTTCAATTATTTTCTTATCTTGGAAATGTTTTCCTTACAAGATGCATACTTTGGTCTACCTGATTTCGGTGCATATTTTATGGACTCTACACCAGAATCAAATGTGTTCTTCCACCGTGTAACTGTGTCATAAGACATACAAGAAGGTCCATAATCAGCAGCAATTTCAGTCATCAGCTATTTCAATGAACAGCCAAGTTTTGAGCGAGCATTGATGTAAGCCAGTATTTCATCCTTTTTGTCGACACTTTTATCAACCATTTTTACTACTGTAACAGTTGTCAATGACAAATGGCAAATTTTATATCTTACATTGACTGCAACATGTACATTTATATACCGTTGTGTAGGTATTGTGCCACTGTATACAGGTATGTATGGGTTTATATAGTGGCCAACGTGGATATCGAGATACCAAAAAATAAGCAATTATTTTCGAACATGCCTCGAATATATAAATTATGCGCACATTGTCTAAATTGATTTTTTTCGAGTGTCTTAAGTACGTGGAATGTCCTACACATAACATACACGAAATTAAACGTTGAAGACATTTTTAATTAACAGTTGTAGACATCATAACTTACTGTTTGTATTTCAGTACTAAACACATTGGCCTAATAGATCTATACTGTTTGGCCACTTGTACATAAAAATGAAATATACCTGCATTACATGTTTTGCCGTTAGCGTTAAGCGTATACCCGGTCCTGCATGAACACGTGAACGAGCCCACGTCGTTGGTGCACAGTTGGCCACAGCCCGACGTCCCCTCGGTACACTCATTGATGTCTTAATGCACAGATATTATAAGACAATAGTACATGCGAAAGCCGGTCAGGGATAATTACATTTTATCATTATTTTAAACTCAGACATTTTTTATGTGAATACAAAAATATGGAATTATAGACGAAGTAGACAGATAATTACCATATGTTTGACTAAAAGTAATAAACAAATTTCCTCTTACCATTGCAGACATTCTGGTTTGTCGCGGACAGCCTGTAGCCAGTGTCACACGTGCAGAAGTAGCTTCCATCTGTGTTGGTACACACAGCGTTGGCGCTACACGGCGGACTGGTCCCCGTACACTCATCAATGTCTGTGGGCGAAACAAGCGAAAGACATGAACACGTTATTATTGTTTATTTTATGGGAGGTGCAGTGTGGTTCACACTGATAAATGTCAAAATGGAATGACTAATCAAAACAAAAAAGTGATTAAAATGTGTAAGTATTTATATAATAAGACAAACATATATTTTTGCAGTTTATGTCCGTGTTAACCAAACGATAACACACGATCACATCAATAACACAAGTTACTCACTGATAATGTAACAAAGTAGCGACCCATTTTAGACCTTATTTGATTAAAAGGGAATGTCCTCATGTAACATTGCATAGGACAAACATCAACCTCGGTTTTATTGTAGTTGTTTATCAATGGTTAAGTAAGATGCCAAATTGTTAACCAACCAAGTCAGCACCCACCCTGACATTTGCCTCCTAACTCCTCTGTGCCAGCCGGGCAAGCCGAGCAGGTGTGGTCCGGTCCGCTAGCCGTTTGTTGTGCGGCGGGCATATCCGTACACGTCTGACCTGTGGCGCATGGTTCTGTCTCGCAGCCATCGAAGTCAAGCTCGCAGTCAACACCTGATTAATAACGAACAAAGCATTTCTATTGACTTCAGCATTACAAGCTCATGAAATCAAAACCACAGGGGGAATGGTGTGAGGTCCGTGACACCATACTTCCACTTAGAAAGCATTTATTCACTAATATTACAATATCCAAACGCCAATGTGGCTTTCTGGTATTACTGAATTACATTCTCTCAACACTTTCTCCAAATACGTAATGGCCAACTAATAGCGATTATACTACCTTAACACTATTTGTACTTTTGTTTATTTTCTTTCTTCTTTTAAATTTTTAAACATCTAAATATTGCAACAGCATTGAGATGCAAGTATACTGTCAGCGTCAATTCTTTAATCCATGTCTGACCCACATTTTCGAATAAAAGTATTCATCAAAATGGCCTAATGGATCAATGGTGTTCCCGTCTACGGTAGTACTTGTTGTTTTGTAGAATACCTTTTACACTTATTTAACTTATTACCTGTGAACTGGACAGGGCAATCGCAGGTCGCTATTCTAAACCTGTCATCTACCGCGCCCTCTGCGTTTGTGCGGAAGGCGTTGTAGTTGCAGACGTCCGTGTTGTCGGAACATCCGGTACAATACACGATGACAATATCCATGTCCGGCGAGGATACGTTCAGGTTGTCTCGGGCGATTACACTGTTAAAAAGAGACACAAAATACGCATTAGTGTTGTCAAGACGGTATTAAATAGTGGGTATATATTAATGCTACTTTGTATTTAATATATATTAGCAAGTCTTATTGAAATGTGTCAAGGATAGTCGCGCATGCCCAGGTTTAGTAGGGCATGCGCAATGTGAAGCAACGTCATATGTTGGTCGCCATTTTGTGGACACCAAGACAACGAAGGCAGAACTGTAACTTGTTATTATTTATTTAATTTAGTGAATTGAATTGTTGTCTTCTATAATGCATGTAAGGGTCTGATATCGTGTTCACAAAATCACTTTTGGTAGTAATTTCAGGCTGTCAACTGATTCCTATATTCCTATATAACTCCTATATTTTGGGTCAGAATCCTATATTCTGAAAAACCTCCTATTTTTCCTATATTTTCCTATATTGTGAACATC
>Ga0224511_10000373_pt1 | contig 20510 bp, 10 predicted proteins | sample SF_May12_sed_USG_2_FD_169988 | JGI IMG/M metagenome (GOLD analysis project Ga0224511, IMG submission 169988) | Sediment microbial communities from San Francisco Bay, California, United States - SF_May12_sed_USGS_8_1 | ecosystem: Environmental > Aquatic > Marine > Sediment | place: USA...
GTTGTTTTTTACAATTGGTAGTGTTATGGGAGGTTTTTCTTCTTCAACAAGTTCAAAGGGTTCACTGAAAAGTTTTTCCATGAATAAATTTGACTGATCCTCGTCTAGTAGATCAAAATTAGGCCAGTTTACAGTGTCAAAGTCATCAATATCGGTGTCAGCCATGTTTACGTTCGCTGGTCACGTGACTCAGAAATATGCAAAGTAGCAAATGCGCGTAATGAAAGCGCGACATTGACATCACGTTAGAAATATGCAAATTAACAAGTGCGCACAGCGAAAATACGGGAATAATTGGCTAGACAGTGCTTGACGTCATAATTGTAAACAAAAACAATGCGAAAGTAGTTCCTTTTAGTTTACACACCCAATATCACTTCACGTGAATCTTTACACATCCGATATCGAAAAATATTGATCAGTTGCGGTCAATAGGATTATATAGGGAAAATAATTTGAGTATGTAATAATTAGCTATGATGGCAAGTGAATCGAACATTATTACTTGTTTGCGTAGTGAGATTGCTCGAATTTCTGAGTATCCATCATGCATTGCGGCATTGCATCATAGTTTTTAGATTCCAATAGCCAATAAATTAGCGGCATTAGGTTAAAAACGTTTGATTGCAAAAAACACACCCGCCTTTGTAGATTATTTTTAGATATTTAACTTCACATTTCCTCTTGTCACTGAAAATGAATGCATGCTTGACCATAACGCACTAACAGTTTTTTCTGCTTTTAATGATGTATAAATCAAAAAAGATCAATACGGGTTTTAATCAGTAATCCCGGATATACAGTGTACGATTCGAAGCGATAACTGGGTCAGCTTTGATATGCCAATCGTGTTGTGTGCGTAGAATTACCGGAATCAGCGGTTTTAATATACCTGTATACGCACAAATAGAATAATTATAATACGTACATGTTTGTACTATGGTTAATTTCTTATTGACATTCTATTAAAAGAAAACACACTTGGCTAATAGTAATTGGTCAGGTAAATAATTATTTTTCTGAAAATACAGTCAAATTAGAAAATAAACTGACAAATGATTTTCTAATGAGAACAAACATGTATAAAATGTGGAATGAAAATATACATACAAATACGTTGTTGTATATTTAGGACGATGCTTAATTGTACTGATACGGCTGTTTCATTGTTGTATATATATTTTTTGGAAAAAATAGTTGTGTTTGAAATTTTGTTGGGATTATGTAGTATATTTAAAAAGCTAGTAATTTGTCATTTTATAGGCAAATTTCAAAAGTTCTTCTTCTTTGGATAGATAATATTTGTTTAAAATATCAAACAATCAATTAAGTCTACAATAAGTGGCATTTGGACCAAAAACCAAATGACTAGTCATTTTCTCTAGCTTCAAACTGAATGTTCGGGAAATCTTGTTAAAATCTCAATTTAGTTGAAAGTTGATCGATACATAATATGAATAGTCGGGTAAAGGTATCGGATATGTCTATATATTAACACCTCTTTTTTTCCATTGCTTCAATATGCTTTACCGGACGAATGAAGTTCATTCCTCGTTGAACACCGTTAGCTTTATCATCGCGCAAAGGTACGGAAAACACTAATGACGTCAGGAATTCCCCGCTATTTTTAAAAGGTTGCTATTTTAAGATAGCTTCTACAAGATGTAAGGCTATTCTTATAGCCTCTTAAATTGTTTTCGTATTTCTCAATACAGACGTAGGCTTTTATTGTTTACTAAATTTTACTCAGTTTATGTACAGTTCAATCAAAATACGTTTACTTAAAAATACTAACTGTTGAAAAGGGGGAACAACCGTCGCATAACAAACAAGTTTTAATGTTATTTGTCACATTGTGACGTCATTTAAACATTTACCGAAAGTAAACATGATGCACCTTTTTTGACAAATTCTTAAGACGTTCCTCAGTCTTTGTTAATGAAAATACGGTGCGGTGTCGGTTATTAGTGATAAAAGGTCTTAACGTAAGTGTAGATGAATTGTTAAATACAATGAAAACGTAATTATAATGTCGACATAACATAATGAATCGGATTTGTACAAATTGTAAATCAATGGAAGCTCATGAAGAGTCATGCAACGAGGCATTGAACCACATTGGCGAAAATCAAAACTAATATTTATTGTTCTAGCATGGTTGTAATCTTAAACATGTTGTTTTTAAAATATTACCATGCGCACAACAGCCATCACTATTAAATATTGAAAGGTAAGTTTTTGTTTACTATTAACATTTTGGGGGAGAAAATTGAAAGAGCGTAAATAGTTCGGACTCCTCACACTTTAACCAGCCTTAATGACGTTCATCACTTGGTGAACTTATCAAACACGAAATTTATTCCTTAAGTAACATTAAATGCCATATACTGTTGTTTTTTTTTATAATTTTACACGTACTCGCAACATAAACAATGCAGATATTTAGACACTTGAATTATACATGTATCAGAATCTTACCTAAATTGGAGACAATGAAAGACTTATGAAAACCTCTTTTGAGATTTTCCGTAAACAGTTTAAAAGCCAATACGTATAGTTGGTATGCCTTGTACAAATGAGAATAATAACACTGCTTAAGGCAATTGACAAAACTGTGTTGTTCAGAACATGTGTTGTTGTTGTAAAAGGCGCTTTGCAGTCTGCTATGAGACTTCAACGTAACTACAATGTACAAAATGCCCGGGATTAGCTTAATAAGTGACTATAGCACCGACTTCGTTTTTCTAGGGTCATGAGTTCGAACCCTACTGAGAACAGCAAACTTGCCGGGACTTTTAAACAGTTCCGCTCAGAATAGCTTAACATTGTTAACATTATGTTATTTACCCACACATTTCGGCTATACCCTAAACGACCACATTCAAAATACTTTGTGTGTATTAGACGTTACGTCGAATCCGCAGTATCATATAAAAGACGACACTACTAGATGTGTAGCTTTTAGAAAGCATTTATTAATGTAAAGCATGACAAAAGAATATGCTAGTAAAATACGTAGTTGATAAAAACAAATGTTAAATTAATGTTATTTACTTTTTGATGAAGTTATCAAACGATGAATAATACAAATGTACACCAACAACCTGATTACCGCCTACACATATTAACAAAATACGGAAGTTCGTGTAAGTTTGTGTAAACATTATGTTAAAGTACAAACTTAGCTGATAGTTTAACAAAGCAGTACAACGTTGTAATGTAACATTGCAATGTCGTTTAAGTGGTGATGATAAAACACGAAATAATGTATAGTCGAGAGACATGACGTCAAGAGCGGCGTATATATGATACAAAGACACAATTTAAAAAAATAAACATAAAAGGTATATCACTATACATTAAACTTCATTATTATTATGTTTCTCACTCAAAGAAATGTCTGTTTAGAATTGTAATAGCACATTTATTTTGCCATGATTTTTTACCGTTCCAACGATTTTTTTTAATTGTCTAAAATTAGAATTATCGATAAATGTGCGGCGTTACTTTGACTCTAGCAAGGGGCGCGGCGAATGAAATTCCGTTGTATTTATAAATCGGGAAATACATCCAGGACCAGAGAACGCGCGTGTTTGTTTCACATTATTAACGACAACGATGTATTTCAGTAAAGTTCAAAGAAGTATTCTATTGATAATGATTATTTGCAAAAATTCTGCTGATTTTGTTGTTGTTGTTGTTTTTAATTTAATCCAAAATGTGGAACAGGAGCTTTAATGCGCTACTCATACGTTTGTAATGGACTGTCGTCGATAGCTCAGGTCGAAAATAGTGAGTATAAGTTTGTTTCTAAATATTTCACACACGCATGCACATAAATGGAATGTGTTTTTCCTAACACATCTGTGAGTTTATTTATCCTCGTCAAAGTCGTCCGGAAGCGGCTCGGCCCTCTTCGTCAAATCGACGGTAGCGTACGTGGTCCTATCCTCCAGTCCATGGATGACATTACTCGCTCCTCCAGGTCTCACAGGGAACTCCAGGTCAACGTACACCAGGCCGTCTTGGTTCACCAGTCGCTAAAAGTAACATTATGTATATGATGATAACTCAGAGTATCAACAAAACGTGTTTAAGACACCATTGCAAAATATGCAATGCCATTTTTGATATAATCATAATATAAGAGCTACACGCAACACTGTAGTAAATGCATTTCCCCAAATTTTATTAGAGAAGTAAACAACTTGTTTTTATTCTTAATGTGAAATCACTATCATTCATATGCATACATATTTGATATAACATACTAACTTTAATGCATGTAAAATTGTTTTTGTAAAGCATTTATAAAATTTTAACATTGATAAAAAGCTACTACTGTTTTCTTTTTTTTATTCCTTCAGATAAAAATATACAACTTCAACTTACTACAGTTTTCCATCTATTTTTTGTATTATCATGTTTATGCAAAACTGTAGATATATTCATAAGCATATTTGTTTATCAGTGGTATACTCGTATTTTATACATCAGATCAATGAGAGAAACCAAGGAAAACAGAACAGTAAACAACAAGCTTAAGTTAATATAAAGATGTAAATTGTTTATCATTTTAAAGGCTTTATGCAAACACAGCACTAAGCAGCTAAGCAACATTTTTGTAATTGTCGACCTTACACATTTTTACTAAAATATAACATATCAGACATCTGAAAACTGTTTTAGGTGTAAGAGCGCTGTACATAATAGACTTACACATTTAAAGTAAACATTTCATAAACTGTTTTGGTGAAATCATGTTTATAAATGAATAATATTTATATATTTATAAACAAACAAAACGTTTGTTCTGAATGTATGTTCCGTTCATGTGTTCCGTGTTTCGTACTTTGACGAAGTGTTTGTTTTTGTACGGACCATTTCAAAAGTAATAAATCTCCTTTATGGAATTTGAAGACATCACTTACTTTCTAACAAAGTTGGCCGAAATAGCTGTTCATTGATTCTTGAAAATAATCATTGTAAGTTTTCTGTCATCTGTGTAAGATTTATGTACAAGTACTTAACCTTATGTTATTTCCCCCCTTTTTTAATCCTACGCCGTTTGTCTTTTTTAAAGACGTTTGTTGTTTCTGCTTATTCCAGTCATGTCTAAAGGCGCATTAGTGTTCAGAATCACTAATTTTAATATAAAAAATAGTGTTCCATTTTAAACAGTTCGTCGCCTTAAAGCAGCGATGCTCTAACTTCTATTAACAAGTTTACGAGAAATCGCGTTTAAAGTTTTGAACAGTGTTTGCTAGGTTATTGTTAGATGTATCTCGAAAGAAGTATACCCATTTGTTCATTTTTAATAAACATAAATATGTAATAATACTACAATTTTGTGTATACATTTTTTTAAATTTACAATTTAATGTTTAGAGAAAGAGCCAGTTTGTAACTTTTCGCAAAAATGTTAATGCTGCACTGCTCTATCGGGAGATAGAGCAAATTGCTTGTAACGAATCGGGAGATAGAGCAACATGGCTCAATGATCACGGTAGTCATGTGACTGGTAGCTACATTGTTATTGGACAGAATGGAGTTAGAGTATAAATCCATTAGACACGAAGGAGATACATCAAAACAGCTCTCAACTGAAAGGTAGTCACGTGTCCTATATGCTGCCATTTGATTAGCTAATACGACTCTAGGATATGGTGCTGTGCAGAATTAGGCACTGTGACTTCAGAACCTCAGATCTGACGTCGTAGCATGAAAGATCACGCTCGTTTTTTGAAAAATCTGGAGATAGAGCACTAAAGCAATAAGGCGACGAGTTTATAGTAGCATTACTTTAACGGACTATTTTTGTTTAAATTATAGGTTGTTGTTAAGATAAGAATGAAATAAATATATAAACTATTTTCCAGTAGCCCGGTCAAAAAAATGTTTTATTTTTTAAGCGAAAAGCAATCGGTGATATTTGATTTAAACTTATTTATTCAAGGTCAATTGCGAAACAAGTTATCCCAACTTATATTAATCACTCTCGACCGCTAATTCCGGATGGTATCCATCTCTTTTTTTAACGAGGATAGAGAGGAGAGAGAAGCCAGACCTGTCCGTATATGCTGAGCGTTAAGCAAGGAGGCATCTGGTACCATTTTTACAACGTCTTTGGTATGACGCGGTCGAAATCGAACCCACGACCTCCCGCTTACGGGGCGAATGCTCTAACCACTGAGCCACCGCTGTGGTGATATCGAAGACTTACGGAAATAATATGCGCATGCGCGTTACACATCTATTTGAAATTCGTTTAAAAACAGGTATTATCCGAACTGTTACGGAAGCTTACGAGTCACACCGTAATATACGTAATGCTGAATCGCAGTTTTATAAGTTTTGTATAATGTTTCAATTGACAATCTTGACATTTTTTCGCGCATATAATAACATTTAAACAATTTTTAAGTTGATAATTTAAATAAAGCAATTATGTTCATGTTTAGTTTTTACTAAACTGACGAAAGGGAAAGCCCCTAGGAAGCATAGCCTGCACGAGAAAACAGCAGCCTCCGTTTTATTGAAGCTGTTCATCAGTAGTAATAATTGATGCCACACCACTGACGCCCCCTAGCGCATGAGCGGAACTTCATGTTCAAATGTAAACGACATACATGTACACTCCATGATCCCTGAGGACCAGAAAAATATGACTACACAATAATGTAGTACGGGGCGACGTTTTACAGCCGCCACACAGGCACTAAACACCATCTGTAGTTCAGTTTCTACGGAGTTCAGCATACCCGATTAATACATAATAAATAGCATTAAGAAAGGCAAACTCTTGGTGTTATTTTTATGCAGCTATTCAAAATAAAGGTCTGAAAGAACTAGACATTAATAGCATTATAATTATTTTTATTTAAATTTAATTGTTGATATTTGCAACCGTGTTATTAGTTTTAGTTGTATTTATCTGTTTAGACAAAATTTTGCAAATACAAAATGAGCACGTTTACTTATTGCGAAAACATTAACATTGTCGTTTACGCTATGAGAAATTGATCGTATAATAATCAGTTATATAATAAATATATAATGCGTTTCTTGAATCGTCATAATAGATAGCGTAAATATTGTTTTAAGGAATGCTCACCGTTTTTGTTGATTCTTTTATCTGTACTAGTTGTAGGCAGAGGTATTTTACTTTTGCCATAGTGCTTGAAAATGGTGGTAAAGTTATACATATTAAAATGAAAAAAAAATCGCCGGCGCGGTGAATCGCTCATAGATTTTCAGATTTCGACAACAAAATGATTGCTCATTAGGCTACACGGCTATTTTGTTAACACGGCAAAAGGGGTTCTAACACATTGTATAAACCTACAGCAGTCTACTGAAAAAAAATGACACAAGGTTATTGTCAAATAATTCTAAAAGCGAAATAGAACATAGACAATACCGTTTTTTCAAGTCTTTTTTTCGAACATTTTTTTTCTAATAGCATAATACTCTTGCGTTATATATAACTCTTATGATCAGACGTTATTGTCGTTTCTCTCCGGGCTGATTAGAATTGGAATCTCGGAACATGCGCACCAAACGAAAAGTTTTAGAAAAGCGATACAATCACGTTAATGTAGATTCTTTTCTTGATTCCGTCAAAAAAGAGATTAATTTTAATTATTTAAAAACTCCCAATGAAAAGTTATAATAAATGAATAAGGTTCTGTTGGTTTATCTTGCATTTAGATCATTTAAAATAATTGCATTTTGCTTACTGAGTATTGAGTCCTGATATAAGTTCAGTGATAATTCTACATCTAAGCACGCCTTTGAAAACGTTAATCTTGATGAATAAATTTAGTAAATATATGAATTATTTAAAACACTGCACCTAGTATTTATACCATTTTTATTAATAAATTCCTTTAAAATTAATAAGCTTTTATTAAGTATTTTCCCTCTGCATAATGCGTATCTCACTTAACATACTTGAATTATATTCCGAGCAAAAATCTTGACGTCATTTCAATTGCGTTTTACGATTTCATTAAGGTCGACAATCACACGACGCATCTATTATGTGACTAATAATAAAATGCCTACCCAAAATTTGGGACCCTTTCTTTAATGACATGTTTGGAAATGGGTTGAACAGCAACTAAAATGCGATCGATTATCTTGATTTTGAGTGGCTAATTTTTAAAACAAGCAACGAAAACATGTATTTTAAAGTGTGGTTATAAAATATAGTATAAATTAAGCAATATATACATGTACATAACGGTATGGCAGCATATATTTATTACAGGCATAGTTTATGTCAATAATCTGAATTATTTATAATGGTCCGCCTTTTTGTAACTTATGTGTTAATTAAACTAAGATCACTCGTGAAAATTGCTTCTATCTTACACCAGCAAACAATGAATATCCTCTATATCTTTAACTGATATTCTAGCGTGTACCTTACACGTTTATGTTTTAATAAAACTCGGTTGTACTGTTGAGATCTAACCCTAAACCCAAAAATGATTTTCTAACACCGGTAATTTATGCATGAATTCTGTAACGACAAGCAATGGCTACTTCTTATGTCAAAAAACACATACAGTGTGATAAAACCTGCCTCTTTTAAGTATAATAAATATACAACGATTATTCACATTTTGATTGTATTTTCTGCTTAAATTGTGTATCTATGACTGAAGTATCTGAACGAATGGATCAACCACATCAAAATTACATTGCGTTTGTTTTATCTTCAATATTTAATCAAGATGAAGTTAGGTAGAAGTAAAAATTACTTTGTTAACTATAATGTCCTTAAATTTATTCACAAGGCACTGACTAATAACAGCAATAATGTTCTACATGTATAATGGTTCAGTAAAACATTTAAACATTATTTGATTACACCTCAATTAAGATACACGTGTTAAATGTAAGATAGAATACAACTCACAATCACTAGTGTTATGATTCCAAATAAGGAAACTATATAGGGATCAATATTGTAAATGTAGCAGAATTTACCTTAGGAAGCGTTGACGTTGTTCCAACTGAGTTGTTCATGCCTGATGGGTGTTCGTATATTGCTATCGTAGAAAAGAGAGGACAAGTGTATTATATTGACACAATGTTAATTTTAGAAATGACAATATGTTTGAGGAATAAAGACGTATATATGTAATATCATGACTGTAGGAGTGAGTTGCGCTCGTTTAATGTACTAGTACTAGTATGTAATCAAAGATGTTTCTGAAAATATTTGTTTGTAGTTTTTGTCTGATCTTTCGGGTAATACAATGCATGATGTTGTGGTTTGAAAACAATATCCTACACAAGTGCTAGGGGGCGTCGATGGTGTGACAGTTTTAATACCACTAACACCTTCAACGAAAGCGAGGCTGCAAAGGTTCCTACGTTTTATGGTTTTATTACGTTTCATTCCCCTTTTCTCAAATTAAGTATTCTAAAACTTGAAGTATTTTGGCACTCAAGATACACTGAACTATAAACTTAACATGAATATTTTCGCGTTCTCTCGAGCTCGAACGATATTTTCTGATGATATATTCCAGATAATTTTAAACAAGCGGTAGCTGGTCCTTAATTTTAGCAGACACCAGTGTCCCCACAAAATAACGCATAACACAAACAAACTTACGGTAGATTCTGAAGTGTGACATTGACCGATGATGTGGAGCAAACTATCCAGTTACGCAAGTTGACATGCTGACAAATATTTATATTAAGATACATGTCTCTTTTACTTGTACTTTGTACTTGAGTTTTGCGCGACACAATCGACCGAACATCGGAACATGCGGACGGACAATACAAACCAGTATGCCTCCAATGTGATGTGAAATACTACAGTATTACGTACATACGAATCAAAACAGCTGAACTTTTATTGTGGGCTTATCTTACAACCCCGTTTAAATTTTGATAGCATAAATGTACCCTCAGAAATAACACAGGGCTTAAATAGATTTTAGGCGTACATTAGGCACGTACGCAGTTTATGTGGATTAATGCATGTAGGTGAAATTACGCGAATAGTGAATAATCAATAATACGTTGTTATATTATAATGTGAACAATAACGAATGTGTCTAAATATTATATTATTTTGTTTTAGTAAACCTCATTTGAACATTTCGATATACGTTTTTATTCCTTTAAAACTAAATTTACCACGGTCGCTTACTAACAAATTTGCAGTAGATACTAGTTTACAAAGTTAAGTGTATATATTATTCGTTTGTTTATTGTTACCATGTTTTGTGTAGGTATATCTCGTTTCAAAACACAAATAACCAAAAGAAACGCTTACCCTCTTTGTCCACCACGCTTTCGGTTGATTTAGAAGGGTTTTCTGAAGTAGAAATAGAAACATTTAAAAAAAAATCATGTTGTTGTTTCTTCATTAAAATGTATCTTTTGCACTTGTATATGACTTTTTTATTAAAAATAAAATTATTTATTTCATTCTTACAATACAAATACCGGGGGAATGTACTGCACCACGTATTTGCAATAAATTGTAATGTTAATTAAGTCAACATACATGTTAGAAACATACGAAAGACCATTCAGAAGTGATTTAGAGTAATCAGCTTTTTTATTGTGGAAGAAGGCGTGATGAATATGTTTTCAAATACAACACCTTTACGACATTTCCTAATAAATATCACACGCAACAAGAGGTGATTGAAATAGTATGTACAATACATATATATATAAAAATGAACATTTGGTCTAGTTAATAAAGACGTTTTCTGATAATCTAATGTTGTGATATATGTATTTGTGCTCAATTGCACGATAATACATTTCGAAATTGTTATGTGATCATTGTCAAACATGTGTAAAGATAATATACTAGTATGAGATAAAACAGAAAACAATAGACAAAATTAGTTTAAAAATATACACAACATATACTGCCATTTGTCAACAATTGGCATCAGCTGTTGAATAGTTTAATTGTGACATACAATGTCTGAACAAACAATGCAAGCTTAAACAAGAAAACGTTACCTTTTTTACTTTTCTTGTTAACTCTGGCATACAAATCGCCAACGTTATCAGCTGGTTTTCGTTTGTCAGGCATGGCGTAGATCGGCACTTGAGCAGACGTGCTTGCAGATTGCTGGCTTTCGTGTTTCTCATTCATACCATCGAAACTTTCGTATGCAGCATTTTCTGTTTCAACTAAAGATTGATTGAAACATTTATATGTTGCAAACACCATTTTATTGCCAAACATTTCATTTATACAAATAATTACTTGTGAAAATCAAATGCAAGATTTCGCGGTCCAACATGTTCGAGATTAGGTTTAAATGTGTTATGTAAGCTAATTCTGACTACCATTAGTAATGGTCGTTAATGTAACAACGCGTAAAAGGTTATATCCTTCGAAAACTTTATAACTATTTCCAAACAGATTGCTTCACGTCAGGTAGAAGATCACAAAGATCACAATTCAAACGCAATTTGCATAATACGTCCAAACAACTAAGTATTCAATATGTGTGTCAATAAATATCTTGCTACGATAGTGTATTCTCTAATTTATTATGATCTTACATACATACACTTATTAAAGTATATATATTGTTAGATAATTAATAACGCCGTGTAAAGTCAAATTGTGTCTGAGGACCAACACATCAATCACACAACAACCAAACACAAAGGCAAACACACAATCACCAGTTTTACATGCGATTCAAAATCGGATCATCATGCATGCCAACAGACTATTGTAATAATCAAGACAATAGTTGTTGCCAAAAATGTAAATTAAAATATGTTTAAACGTTATGCGTTCTTACTGCATCCTCTTGACCTAGTTGTTTAGCCACTTATAAACAGTTTAGCTTTGTTAGAAGATCCATGGATGTTTCTGTAAAGTTTCATTAAATACAGCAACTACGAGTATTTAAAGGCTTACGCTACAGTTTCATAAAATGTTTCTCAAAACTATATTTCTTTCAAACTTTATGTAGGTCAAAAACATAATGTTATGCAATGAAAAGCCAAATAAAAATGAGACCTTACAGGGGTTACTTGTTTTTTATTAGATACCAAAGATGTTATATGTTGGACACTTTTTACGATTTTCATAGACTTCTTTGTCGACACAAAATCATTTAATGCATCAACAGAAAATCATAAACAAATATATTTCTCAATTAAAGACATTCTATATTACAAATAAAGTGCAAATATAAATATTGCAATGCAAATAATGAAACACATAAAAAATGAAGTATTACTTTATTTACGACAAAGAATTTTTCGGAAAATGTTTCTAACGGATGTTTTTAGGTTAACTAGACTTTTACATAATTGCATTTCACCAATTGCTACCAGTACGAGGGTTGCTAAAAATAAACCGGCTTATTTAAATAGCAAAAGTAATATTTGATCAAGATGAATAAGAATAATAACAAGTTTGCTCAATCAATACGCTACAGAATACAGAAAACAGTTCTAAAACATTTACAAACAACGGACACATAAAGATTTACATGAGCATATGTCTAGAGTCACGGCGCACAGTAAGACGACACTAGTGACGTTGTTGACGCTGCGCGTTACTACAGCGGCTAAATGAATTGCTGAATGTTATTTAACACTATTCAAAATATGCTCATTTAAGCTCGATACAACGTTAATAGCGATGCACCAGTTGACATTGATTCACTCTACGGACGAAGACTCTTGAATTTTGCACGCGACGGTCCATCTCCGTTTAATTTGAGAGGCCCGGGACACTGCATGGGTGCACCTACATGTAGTGTTAATGATCAAATGATCAAATGGGTTAAAGATGCATTTCCGTTTTCGAACAGTAAATACTGTTACGATAAATATTAAAAAGAACTTAACATTTTTAAATTGTTAGAACTTGTGATTTGTCTTAGTTTTATTTTGAAAATGAAACGTTTGTACTGTTTGAAATGTAGATCGTCGATATCCTTAGTTTCAATTTATCAATACATAGCGTAAATTAAAAATATTAATAAAAACTCTTTCTTTCTATCTTATTTTAAAACCCTCGTAAGAATAGCCTGCATGGTCCTGAAGCTTACATCGAATTTTATCTAAAGCGGCCTAACCGTTGAAAGCCTGTCTTTTTCCAACGCATTCGCCACTAACATCACTAAAGTCGGTAACTTTCTTCTTTCTCCCTCTTCCGTCTATGTCGTTCACGGTTGTGGTTCCTTATCTAAAACATGTGTGCCATTTGACAAATACTGTGCGGCTCTCTGCATGCTACCCGTGCGTAGCTGCACTTTTACAATGTTTTGGAAGGAGTGTTACTTTGCTGCTGGGCACATTTAATTACTGCCCGTGTTGCAAGTTTTACCGTGGACGCCATTTGTAACGGTAGATTGCATTCACCTTGAAATATTAAAAATCCGTTTGTTACCATATGCGTTTATGCAATGATGTCGTATTTTGTGATTACGCCATAAAATAGAGACACAACAATTTCGTGGATTTTTATATACAAAACGTTATTGGAAACAATGATAAACAATCTTAAACATCGGACGTAATACTAAAATGATGTGCTGCGCCGTGACGGCGTTACCATGTTTTTTTAATTTAAGATTTTAAATACAAGTATGTGTTTTTCAAATAAGAATTTGGGGATACCAGTTTGCATATAAATTGCGATTTATTTTGATGTGAAGAATTGTTCGTTTAAATGGTATATACTTTGAGGGCAAAAATCCGGTTTAATTTTTTATCAACCCTCGTATATTTATCAATCATAAAGGTTTATAGTGTACATCATTAGTAACTAAATGTTTGACATTCTAACAGTGTTATGACGACAATTAAATATATAAGTTTGTATTATAAATCTCGAGAGGACAAAATAGGAAATTTAGCGATTTTTCATTTTACGTTGCTATCTTCTCAATATATTAATCAGAAACAATTTAAAAAGTGCTGTCTTAAAACAGTTTTGTTAATCAAGTAAACCTAGAAATAATCATACTCTCAATTTAACAAAGTCTTAATCATTATATGTTCCATGTAATATCTTAATCATCAACATTTTCAAAACAAAGTAAGACTTTTCTACCATTTTCTTTACTTGTGTTCGTAAAAAGTACCCAATGCGGGAACCCTGAAACGGAGGCCATCGATAACGGGTTCCGTGTGCCAGGTTTAAGTAGTCGCAGTGCTGATTTTATAGGCGAAACTATAAGCTGTCGAGTACACATTTAAAGAAAAGGGTAATTTAGTGAGTGTTAGGTGTAAACTTTAGACCACTGGGGCGAGAAAATGTTTGATTCCAGGGGCATAATTTGAATAGCAAGTAATGTTCCTCTAGATAACGTTATATATCAAATATGCAACTTATCAGGGACGTGTGATTCAAACACGAACAATCTTAAAATGCAATTCGAGGCATGTTTTTAGACCTGGTTATCTTCTTTGCAACTAACCGGAATCTCTGTAATAAATATGGACCGACGAAGATCATTAATTTGTAGTTTTTAAACGAAAAACACAAAAATAGGGTTTTTAATGTATGATGCGTCTTGGTGTTCTACGTGTTTTCTGTTCTTTTGTGTATTTATTTTTGAGCGGGCCATTTTGTCATGGTGTCCTTACACTTGACATATGTACATTGTTTACAACATTCTTTCTTTGAACATATCTTCAATTTGTTTTATAAAATTGGGCTAAACAGTTTAGCAGAAGACGTTGTTTAAGATAGTCTAATAACATTAAATGTAAAGTTGTGACCCCTTGGGTGACGCTTTGTTGTCCCAATATGCCTGGTTTCAACACCTTTGACAGAATACCTATGAATGGTGTTCATTTAGTTTTAAACATGGACGTTCTTGGTTTTTAGGTTTCAGAAGATTGTTTGAAATTAATAATTGTCATTTTATAACATATAATCATTAGAGTTTTAACAATAAATCGCACAAGTTAATCTTTAGAAAAAATGATTTTTTGTGTATGCCCAGCCAATATCTGCATCGTTACCTTTAATTTAACAATGCATACATTTCCATCTCATGTCGGTTGCGTCTCGGTGTTCTACGTGTTTTTGTGTTGTTCTGTGTGTTGGTTTTTGTACGGGCGATCTTGTCACGGTGCCCTTAAACTTGACATATCTACATTGTTCACGACATTCTTTCTTTGACATTCATCTCTTCAATTTTTATTATATCTAATGTGCCAAAATAATGTCTTTACTTTGTTTTCCTTTGTTGTTTTGTTTTTAATTAATGACTTTTCCTTTTGTTTGTCAAATATCAAACCAGCGATTTCGACTTTGCATAAGACAAACAGTTTAGTTCACAACAAGTATATAGTGTAAACACTGAACAAGATAGCTACAACATCTGCCTATTTTACAGTCGTATTAAGTTTAAATCACAGGTTTCCTTTGTCAAATCTATCAACCGCGGATAGTGTGGAAAAAGAAACGCATCAACATTATTAACGATTTCGTTCCAAGAAATAAAATGTATGTTTTACTGTTAACGTTAACTGAAGACCATTTATGGCATTTTTACATTTTCCTTAAAACACTCAAATGAATAAGCAAACATACCATGGTCATCATTTCCATCGTCATCGTTGGAACGCCCTTTAAGTGTCGAAAGCTTACTAAAAAGAAGTATTGCATTCAGAATAAGTAGATAATCCTTGCATCGACAGATTATTATGAGACTAAAAAAACTAAATTAAAATATAAGTGGAACTGCTCTTCAACTTATATTATAGTTATAGGTGTTTCTTTACATTCTAAATAAAGTACATGAACTCATAGACATAACATAAATCCATATGAAAGTGAACACTTAGTTTACATGATCTAAAAAAATACAAAGCACGCAACCGCAAAAACCAAACATCCATAAACTACCTAAGGTATGACGCATTCGCCCTTAAAGCCCCACCACACCAAAATAGCGTCCAAAAATGCAGATCGCCAAAGTAAGCGCTGTGCAGCCGCCAACAACGCTGTGTATACGCTGTGTGAGCACTGTGTAGATGCTGTGTGCGCTTTGCACCACCGCCTAGAACGCCGTGCGGTGGCGACTATTTTAAACATGATTTTATTAAGCAATTTTAAAATATATCAAATGAAGATATGTGTAACGAAACTTGAACGTTGTTGCTGAAATGGAAACATTGTCTAGAGCGGCGAATAAACATTATGTGTGTTCCCCGGACGTTTAGTGGCTTCGTCTGCAAATTACCTCTAAGGTGTTTAATTTATATGTTGTGTGACACTCGGTCTCAACAATGTTTACATGTGTGCATAGTTTTCTATTCAAATACATCATCTCAATGCGTCGTTAGAGCCCAAACAAACGAAGGCTTGACCAATGTTTACTTTATGTGTGTCCACTTCTTTTTCGATTTCAAATAGATTCGTCCATGCAACACTCTCTCATATAAAGGGAAACAACTGTACCAAGTTAATGTAAAACGTAATTTAAAATCCATTTCTTCAAGGCGATGTTAGAATCTGGACAGTCATATTTTGACCTAATAAAGTGAAGTTGTAGTTCTTTTGCGCGACACTCCGTTTCATCGATGTAAACGTATGAGCCAAGTTAGTTTAAAAAACAATCATGAATAGCGAAGCGAAAATCTATACACCTTTTCAGTTATTCAGAAAGAGTAAATTCCCATTGACAGGAAGTGCCTCTTATGACGTAGGCTACTAAAACCCAGGACCCGGGATCGTCCGGGACACAATGGAATGGCGATTACTGATATAATCAGTTTCTTGCATCTGGCTAAAAATAACTGCGACGCAATGTGTATTGTTATTATAAGTCTAATAGACTTGCTACAAAGTATTGAGCAGTTATATTGTACAGTGAATTTTAACATTGCATTAAAATATAGAATAAATAATTAAAATATCAGTAATCGCGATCCCATCGGGTCCCATCCGATCCTGTGTTTTAGTTGCCTACGTCATCAAAGGAACTTCCTGTCAAAGGGAAATTACTCTTTCTGAATAACTGAAAAGGTGTATATATCAACCTTTCCGTCGACGCACTTACAACGTTTTCAAGGCTCTTGTAGAGTATATATGTTCAAAGACTTGCAGGAATTGCAACGTGTTTTGTTACACACATACATTTAGTAGAGTACGTCGAAAAGCTTTTAACAATTATTTTTTTAACTGAAGTTGTTAACATACATAAATGTATAACTATTTAATAGTATGGTGCTTATGCCGTGTGTTTTATTTTATGTATGCACTTAGTCACACTGGAAGCTCTTTGTACAGCGCAGGCGCGTAGCTAACCTATAAAGGATGTGGATTCAAAATAATCTAGGGGAGTCAGGGGGCATGCCCCCCCCCCCTGAACATTTTGAAATAAATGGTGCAATTTTGTGCTTTTTTGGGCTTCCGGAGAGCTTTCTTGACCAACGAAAATCCATTTATTTTAGCATAAAAATGGAGATAAATAACAATAATGTGGATTCAGCTGCGTACTCGCGTATAGGCAGCTACGCGCCTGATTTGGCTAACTGCCATATTTTGACGCTGTGGTGTGGCAGACACTTTCTTTATATAATTATAAGTATTATATTGCTGAATTGCCAAACTCTATACTTTACTTTTTTCAAAAAGGACTGCTAGAAATTGGAAATATTCCAATTATGCCCTCAGATAAATATTATTATTTAATTATCTGCACTTGTTAAAAGTTTAAGAAATGAAAGAGTTATAGCATGTTTCTTAGTAGCCTAGGCAAGTGTTAAAGTAGAATGTAAAACAAGGAAAAAAACATACTTACTGTCCTTTAGTAAGGTTGTGCTTATCGTCAGAACTTGACCCTAAAACGTGAGTGACATAAATTAACGTAAAAGCAGTTTTAAAGTTGAAATGCATATTAATGAATGTATTGTCATAGAAATCTTTTTTTATTTTATTAAAAACGTGAAGCATGTGCTGGACTGCTTAAGCCTTAATTAGATGGTTGTTGTGCTGTGAAAATACAATACGCATATATAACTTTAACCATGTTTCACAATCATTTAATGAATATTTATTATTATTTATATATATTCGCAAACGTGTAACGCAAAGATTAGGCGCGAACGCAAACAATTGAACAAACGAATTACTATTGTCAGTATACCATATACGAGTGAGCGCAACGTTCATGTAAATCGCCACGTGAACGTGTAACGCTAGCGTAAAAATTATCGCTAAATGTCCTTTGTCAAAGACAAAGTAAGTAAAAAACCTCATATAATTTATCAGAAAATATCCTGTATGATCAGTCGTGAGTCGTGGAATGTCCTAATGTTTCCTCTATTTTAAATAATAGTTCGTATGCGCCTGCTACAGTGGCAAATTATGTTGGTACTATTACACCTTTCTTTATATTGTTGTATCACTATTTTGCTTTTATTTCTGGACGTGTTAGTGATACATGTACTTTATTTATTTATTTTAACTTTAGACATTGGTATTTAATTCACATTTTTTTTGTAATTTTCCTAATACATATGGAAGGCATCTCCTTCTTAGTTCTATTTCATTGTTGTCGTTGCCCCAACTGAGGCTTCTAGAGGAAGAAGCTGAAACAAATATTTTAACTGAAACTGGTTTAATTGGTGAAACGCCTATTTTGTACAATTAAACATGTATTCAATGGCGTTTAACGATAACATAAAATACAATTAAAACTAAAATACAATGTACTGTTTTTACATAAATGCAGAATTACAAAATAAACTTTTTCTAAAACACAGTTATTCAAAATGGTAAAGACAAATTAAACAAGAGTAGTTTCAGACACCTAGTACGAAATTACACAGAAAATAAAAAAGTCAAAAATAACTGTAACAACAAATATAAGGGTAATTCTTACACAGTCATTTAGAAATAATATATTTCTGATAAAACGCAAAAGAAATGTTAAAATGTAAGACCAAGATTGCATTTTACTAAAAAGGTGTGCTATACTAGGTAAAGAAGTTTAACAACTGAGGCTTAAATTGTAGTTTGTTTTATTTGAGAGAATACATAATATAGAAAAGCAGTAGATATATGTGTAGATAGATTAAATAGCAACAAATTATCGTTAGAATAGATAACGACAACTCTCTCAATAATGCGTTACACACGTTAACGTCAGGTAAAGGTCACATCCTAAAAGTCACACAAGCCTTAATATCGTGTACGATAGCCAGTTTTGTCCATCACAGCGGTACAACGTCTCCTCATGATGTTGATCAATTTGTTAATCATTAAACGTATAGTCTTAGCGACGTCAAAACGTTCACCGTTAGCGCGCCGCACATACAGTCTCCCATCCGAAAACTTAATACAAAATCATGACTTATCGGTAAATAACAATATTCCATATGTATGGTGCGCCGTTACCCAATTCAAACGCACACGAGCGTGGTTGTCCGTAAGAATAATTATAAGGACGCCTGCCAAGTAAGTCACGTTTCTGAAGACGATTCCAAATTGTTTGTGTTGAAACATGAATGCTTGACGTAACATGAAACTGCTTCGTAAGATTAGTAGCTGACATTAAACGATTTCTGCGTGATGTCACAACAATACGAGTCACATAACGGTCATCAGCACCTGACGTTTTCTTATGCCCCCTGACGATGGACGGTCCTGAACCTGTCAAACATAACAAATGTTTTAAGTTGCGATATGGTGCTAGCTGCAACACCAAAATGTTCGGCAACAACTTTAGACTGCATTATGCCATGCAACATACATATCGCAGTTGAACGTTGCTCTGACGTAAGCCTCGGACGTCGCCCCATGATTAAAATAGGTTCAGTGCTTGGCGGGTTTGAATAACTCGGTTTTTTAAGTGTTCATTTTTAGCTTATTCTGGTTAATTTAGTCGTTTATGGTTATTGCGCAGTCCTTGATATATTTGATCGCTTTCGTTTCACTGTTTTGAGTTGTGGTTGTGAACGTTTTGTGAGCAATTTGGTCGTCTGTGAACCCATAGACCGAAACTGAGGACGAATGACGACAAATAGTGTCCCTGCATATGCAAGATACAGACATGGCCCTGGTTCCTTTCTGAAAAGCGCGCTATTGCTTGAAAAACGTTAATCCAATAACTGGTCACGTCTATACTTAAGGATTGAATTCCATTCTGGGTGCATTTGTTGGATCATGAAGGCAATGGTCAAACTGGCAAATCCATGAAGCGCTTCATGGGTAATTTGCCAGTTTGACCATTGCGTTCATGATCCAATAAATGCACCTAGAATGAAATTCAATCCTTATATTTACATTCTTATATAAAGAAATGCGCTATATTTATATTCAATTTTACATTAAAAGTGCTTGTTTTAAGTAAATAAGATAACCTTGTCAGCGGGAGGAAAAAACTGTTCTTCCTTTCCTCATAACACATTCTAATTATTTATTACGCGCTATAAATAGAACTTCCAGGTGAATAATTATTTCTTTAAAAATCACGGGTCGCAAATTGAAACAGTAAGTGTAATAGTACATACACCGATAACAT
>Ga0224511_10000374_pt1 | contig 20457 bp, 10 predicted proteins | sample SF_May12_sed_USG_2_FD_169988 | JGI IMG/M metagenome (GOLD analysis project Ga0224511, IMG submission 169988) | Sediment microbial communities from San Francisco Bay, California, United States - SF_May12_sed_USGS_8_1 | ecosystem: Environmental > Aquatic > Marine > Sediment | place: USA...
TTTATCAAGTACAAACGGTGTGCTTTGTCTCAATATTATTATGTGTCTTGGCTTCAGGTATTTATTTATTTCTTTGTTCCGGTGAATATGTTTTTTGGATAGTTTTTATAGTAATCGTTTTCTTAATGTCTGCCGTCTTGTTTGGAATGTTATTCTTAAAGGGACTCCAATGAGGTATGGTTGTGTAACACACTTAAAAAGAAATGTTTCGAAAATCTATATTTTCTTGTTACCAACGTATTTAGTGTATCAAAACTGATTGTGTGGTACCTTAATATGCCCTCTATCGATTAGGCAACTCGGTTTAAAATTGGAATGTATCTGTTGAACAGCGTTAATTACGCTTTTCCGAGAGCAACTGATATAATACCGATAAAAGACATACTAAGGTACCACAAGATAGACTGCTAAGCGCTACACAATTCATGTCGACAACAAGAAAACACAGGTTTTCGAAAAAAAAGTTTTTTCACCACCAGACCTCAGGGCAGTCCCTTTAATCAGTGTGTATGCATGTTTATTTTTAAAATACAATTGAATGTAAATTAATAATGTACAATTGTGAAAATACAACTTAAATTAACGATGTTCTTTGCTTACACACATACTTCGCCTTAAAATTCCACAGAGCACAGTTTTGGCATACAAATGAAAAAAATAAGTATCCCAAAAACAAAAATAAACTGCATGATAAAGCATAAACTTTCTGTACCATGCGCTGGTTTTGAAGACAACTGTGCACAAACCAGGACATTTTTCAATACATCATTGAGGAGAAATCATTTTCTTGTCCATGGGACAGAAAATGGAATTATCTCAGTTTTCATGCACTTTTCATCTTTTTAAATACAGGTATGTTGTTATAATATTTTTAAGAGTCAGACATTCATCATCCCTTTTCTTTACTCAGACTTATGTCTAAATTATATTTTTAAATAAGTACTTTCAAACCCAAAATGATGTGCTTTAGTCCCTTTAAAACAGTGATGTACAGGAATATAAACTGATTATTCAGCTTACATCGGTAGATTCTAAGTTGAGCTCTCCCTCATGCATTCCCAGCTGGTGTGGGGAGTGCCGGACTGTCTGCCCGGTGCCCAGCGGCGCCTATGATATCCCCGAGTCCGTGTGAGGACGAGTGTGATTCTGACGATGACTGCACGGGGGCGCTCGTGTGCTGCCCCGGCGGATGTCCGCGCGAGTTGGGCGACACAGGACAGGGGAAGATGTACCGCAACTGCGTCTTTCCTGGTGGGTCTACTTTTGTATTATGACATAGCCGTCATTAAGTGTCTGATATATCGAAACAGTTGGTTAATTATTATTATCATACACCCCCTCTAAAAACTAAAAGAAAACAACAAGAAGAGAGCTAATGTTGTGTTTTGTGCATTTCATCACTTGTTTGTTACAAAACTGTTATTAAAAGATGAGTCAAATTAACGTTTAATTGGTAGTTAAGTGCTTCGGTATTTTTAATGTTGTTGTGATGGTAAAATATTAACACACCATTTTAATTGCAGAGCACTGAGTTTATCGCCGGCATTTGTATTTGTTTATCAGACACTTGTCGAACGGATCCTTGAATTAATGACAAGCTTTCAAGTGAAAAGTTATTTCGTCATTTACATGCAAAACATGTTCTATTGTTTAAAACATAGGTTGCCAAAGAAACTACGCATGTGAATTTTGAAAAACAAGCCAACCGAGAGATATGATTGATTGGTTGGTCTAGATTGAAAATCATGTGATGTATTTTAAAACCCGGCTGCGCTGAAACCATTCTCATTACTTTGTTGGACATAATGGTCAGCACCAGAAACAATTCGATGTTAGGTAAGAAATTGTTTTTCACTGTGATTTGACAAACGTTATTACCAATTATTTTACGTTCTGTTTACACTATATTTGCAAGGTAATAGGCACGTGAAATTTCAAATTACAATTTAATTGGTAACTTGTACTTTATTTACGGTTCAAATAACCGTTAAAGAATACATATTTACAGCTGTGAAACAATAACGTTTCCCTTTTCAGTGCTGTGTTTGTTTCTGGCGACGACAGCCTCCATTGCTGGACAACCAGTGGTGGATATGGCAGGCGGGCTACCAGCGGACGTATCGCCGGAAAACCTTAGGCGCCTGACCTATTTCCTCGGCCGCGAGAGGCCACCGAACGCTGGAGCGGGGAAACCAGAGGACGCGCAGCCAAGTATCTCAACCGTGAACACACAGATGAACTTCCCTATTCTCATATCAGATCCGGTCACGGGCAACAGTCCTGAAGGAAAACGCGACACGGATAAGTTGGCCGACAGCCAGCTGTCATTCGATACCCCGTTAACGGCTCAAAACAGCAAATCAATGCAAACAAACGAACAACAACTCGGCGTTAGTGGCATGCTCACAGATGATTCGACACCATACACAACTTCAGGACCCGTAAGCAATGTGCCTATGGCGGTTACCCGTGAACGTCTCGATGAAGTCACCACGCCAAAGACGAGGTCTGGATCAACCATGTCGCCTGCTACAGACATTCTGAATACACATAATTCTGCCACAGATTCCACGGTGTTCAATATGTTCACTGTTAATCGTTTAAGACAATCTACTAAAATAAACTCGAGCCATCGTGAAAGCACCACTTCTAAATCAACTTCGACAATACCAGCTACAACAAATTATTTAAATAAGTTGAACGTTGTGACACCGAAAACAATAGCTTCAGTTATGCCGGCTAAAACATATCATGAACAAAACAGACCGGTTTATTTATCAATGGACCAATTAAAGGAAATATTCAGACGTGCAATAGAGATGCTTCTCAGTCGACCATCGTTTCCGCTACACACTTCCATCATTCCGATTCGTCAGCGCCTTCCACCTCGGTTCGCGTCCTTGCAGCGCGCCCCGCCTCGGCGCGCGTCTTTGCAGCGCGTGCCGGGACGGGGTCAGATGAGGCGGCCATGCTGGGCGAACAACCAGCTGTGTAACAGCAACATGAGGCTTCCTATGCCCGTATACAGAGGCTTCATTCGACGCGAATTTACGGGAAATATAGACATGTAGTGACATTGCCTTTATAACAGTGCATTTGTTTGATCTATATAGTTTAGGTTATTTAATAAAAATAATAAAAAGAAGAGAGCGTCGTTGTTCATTCCAGAGTAAACCAGAAGTAAAAGCCAAACGGACCCTTAGAGTAGTGTCTGTACGATGGACTTCAGAGCTTATATCGTATCTGCATTGGGCATTTAGTACCTTAGTACCACGTAGAACCTATTAGTATACATACGTAACAGTTAAAAGTTGACGATAGACAACTATGTAAATATTTATATTTCTTTAAACATTACATTTCTAGAGTAAAACAAAGGTATATCAACTAACGGAGAAATATGTAATTATAAGTATTGATTCCTATATTTTTGCGCGCATATTGAACGCTCAGACGTTGGTTTAAAAATAAACCGAGAGAATCATTCCTTAAAACAATGCGAAATATGAGTGCATGTACGTAGTTTTCAATATTTTACATTTAACAAATATGGTTGCAGGTGAAAATAACAAAACAGAACATATGTACGTGGTCTATTTGAATCTCATTGTAATTGTTGATATAACATTGTGACCAAGTTGTCAATAAATACAGTTTTAGTCGTTGCTTTACATCTTAAAACAAAGTTGTTTTGTACACACAGCTCAACTTTGTTAAAACCAATAGGTGTGGCCATACAACGCAACACATATCATTAACCAACACATTGGACATCGCGATCAATGTTGGCGTACAATTGTAGCACTTAAGATGCTATAAAATCAATGGGTATTCAAAAAAGAATACATTATATATTAATGGAAAGAAAAAAAGATTTGCAATTTCATTTTTGAACAATTCGTTTCATTTGATTTTGTTATAACGAACACTTATAACATAGAAATGCTGTGAACGTCATTAAAACTTGGCGTGCGCATTAACTAATCAGCAATAAAAGCGAAAACTCAGATTTCAGGCTCCGCCGTAAGTACCAAAATTAAGCCGAACGCATTGGGATACGAGAGTTTCACACTCTTTCATAGACTACTCGTATCATATGGTAAAACTTGTGCCATTTAGGCAATATTTGATACTACATAAATAATAAATTTTATGCCTAATTCCTACAGACGTTTGCGGGGCGGGTGCGTGTAAGAACGGCGCTGAGTGCATGCGGAAGTCGAGCACAGAGTTCACGTGCTACTGTCAGCCAGGCTGGATCGGAGTCTTCTGTAACGTGGGTACGTGTTGTGAAACGTAGTGTGCGACTTGTTTAGGCAAATGTATTACGTAGATGTAAAATGTTAATAATGCGTCTTCCTACACAGATTATGCTAGAATCTATATATCTGCGTACATATACTGCGTGACAGGGCGACAGTGCCCACGTAGGGGTGACATTTCCATCAGGCGATACAATTGAGTGCCCTTTGACGTGACAATCAAGTATATTGTAAACACATCAAGCGAGATATAATAACAAATAATATCGTGTTTGTTTTTTGTTTAAATTTACTCCTTAAGGCGTTTAATAAATAATGTCATTAAAGGTCATTTTAATTGGTCGAACTTTAGAAATGCTAGAATGTTTGCGTCTATCAGTACTTCATACTCAGTAAATCAAAAATAAGAGAAAAATGTACAAGTTCTGAAAAACAACGCCACTAGAACTAGAATGCTAACATAACTATTGTCTGCTCTGCCTGCTAGAGGTGGACGAGTGTGCGAGCTCCCCGTGCCTGCATGGCGGCCACTGTGTGGACCTCGTGAACGACTTCACGTGCTGCTGTCCGCCACAGTACACTGGCAAGACGTGCGAGACAGGTACACGGGCTCCTTAAAATGTTATAACTTGGAAATTTTCTAGTCGTTTTCTTATTTACACACATTTGTTGTTTATTCCAAATACGGAAGTAAGTAAATTTCCATTTATTACGCAATGTTGTTAATATTAAAATTAAAGTTTTGACTAAGGTGCCATTTGTTTCTTTTTACAGAAAACGTCTGCTTGTCGATTGGCACACCATAAATGTCTCAAGTACGGTTTTCTAAAGACGTCTAAACGGATTTTGGACGATTATGTTCACAGGATGTTGAATGTTTTGATTGGGATATAAAAAGGTTTTACGAAAATGCCGAGTCACGTTTTCGCTTTTATTAATGACCTTTATTATAAGTCTTATTTAAAGCTTTAAGTGCTACGAAGGTTAATTAAACGAGAATACGCTGGTAGAAAATCTGCTTATAACCTCTGCCTAAAGAGAATAGTTTTATTTTAATTCACAAAACATTAAATTATTTATTTCTGGACACAAAGGTATTGTTGAGGTATATGCAGTTATGAACACGAACGTTTGGTAGAATTTTACGGACTCCTTAGAAATACACGTGTTATCTTAGGGGCCGATTATGTAATTAGGAATACATGTATTGCACTTAAAACTGTAACAGTGGCTTGTATTTGCACTGTCTATAAATCTGAATTTAAATAGTATAAAGGCTGCGATAGATCTTCTTAATTGCATACATAGATGTTAATCCATGGCATCGATCTTGTCGACAATAAAGGCGACGAGTTCGTTTTAACATATTTAATGACATCTTAATGGCCTTTTTTAAATGATAGTGTAACTAACCTATTTACACGTGCAAAAAACGTATAGCTTGGATACTGGTGATGACATTGACGGAACGCTTATTTTCATTGAACTTAATAATTATGTCAATCAAAGCTATAAAAAAAAGAGTTTCCTTGTTTAAAGACAGCAGGTAAATTGATTCAAGCTTAGGCAACGTTAGATGGTTACAACTCGTGTTCGTATACTAAACGTTTCGCATTATAGCTACTTAAAGGCTGTATAAAAGTATGCGAATTACTGCGATGGAAACACAAATCGGGAGGGAGCGTAGCGAACGCGCAGCAGACGACCGTGGCTTTTATGTCGTAACAAATAGTATATCAAGCCTCTAACTGACTTAGTGTTTGTTGTATTTTTTTCCACATCCGTAATATAAACTGCAATTTGATATAAGTTGTGTGTAGTATCAATTTATAAAATATAAAGATCTAAAATTTAGCAAAATGATTGGGTGGAAAAACTAGAAAAATCACTAACTTGTTTTAAACGTTGGTACAAAAAGAGTACATAATTATAATGATTTATCATAGTCATTAAATAAATTTAATAAATAGTTCAAAACATACATTTGGTATACTCTTTTTTATTCTGTTTAGCGTGTATCCACAATGCAATGGACATTTAAAACTCTCAAACCTCGTTCAAAAAAGAGATGGATATCATCCGGAATGAGCGGTCGAGAGTGATTAATATAAGTTGGTATAACTTGTTTCGCAATCGACCTTAAATAAATAAGTTTAAATTAAAACAATGTAACAAATTTCAAGTTTACCTACAAATGTTTCCCGTCTCTGTACATGCGTTCTCTGAATTGAAACCATTTCATTCTTTTTAAATTATTTTTGCAACAATCAAGGCTTATGTCTAGCGTCAACATAATTATTTTATTACAACGTGTACATTTTCATGTAATTTAAATAAGGTTTAGTAGTTGACCATGTGATCTTGAACTAATTTACATTTGTAACATGTTCTAAGCCAAATTCGATGCTATCAAGTCTTCTAACTCAATGTAAACAAACAAAAAAGTTTCTATAATTTTATTTCTAGGAAAACATTCGCAAGCAATAAACAACTTTCACAACTGTAACGGAGTGAGAACATTCATACGATTGTAAAAACGACGGATGTATGTGCATGTCGTTCCTACATCCGTGGACGCTTGTCGTGATATGCCAACCATAAACCACTGCAGTCACGTTAACTAGCGTCACAAAGACGCTCTTGTTGTGCGGTTGTGTCTTGGCCTGTTTATTGCTTTGCTTACGTATTTTGACGAGACAGAAGCATCCAATACAATTGCATTACTCCATAGATGTAACAAGGGAAATATTCCATTTGACATATGTCTCCTCGATAAAAGCAATGATAAATCACATACGTTGCCATTCTTAAAAAGGGAAGGGGTTAAACATTAACGGTATTGTTCTTAACGTTTATAGGAAATTACATGTATGTTAGTAAAATAAATATAATGTCTTTTATGTACACGTATCCTCATTCAAAACAAATTACAAGCAAGCCTTGAGGGGAAAAAAACTAACATACTATATCTATGCTCTTTCAACAAAACATTATCATTATCATTATTACTACACTGGCATTCACATTTATAATAAATCAACCATTACACATCACAAAAATGACATTATATGTTAATAAAAGTAATATTGTAATTACTGAAAAAGTATATGTAAAGACTAAAAAGAGACAGATTAAGTGCTTCGGTGTTAATTAACCTCACACAATTGCTTCAAATGTCGGGACGAAATAAGTATTACAACTAATTACAGCGACACGCTTTCCAGTTAATTAGAGCATTTCGATTTGCCGGCAGTGTCATTGCATACATAATGGACCGTTCCGCAACTGTCAATCATGACCATTTATAACAGTACATTGTCAATTTTAATCCAATAGATTATGATTATATTGCCAGGTGACAATCTGACCTAGAAAACACAAAAGAAAGACCCCTTCACAAGCCTTCACAAGATCAAAGCAAATCTACCGCATTGGGTGGAGTTTGAAATTTTGCGGAACGGTGCATACTGTCACACCATGTCAGTGCACTACCATAACTATATTAATAAGACCATGCGTCATGACGCAGTTACAATAAATAATATTATTTACATTTTGTGTCTATTTTAAGGATTGTCTACCAATCTCAACGACTGTTATTAACATTCGCTCCATTACTGAATATAGCACAGAAGTAAAATAACATTTCTATTGTCACCGACAGTTCCACTGGTTGTATGTCTTAATGTCTTTCAAAGGCACTGGTGACTTAATCCATTCTAGCATATCCGAGATTGACGTCGCATAAACGTCACCATACGTTAATACAGTGTCTAAAAACTGTAGCAACCCGGCCATATTGTCTCTATAAAACCAATGAAACCATATCTGCTTAAGTCGAATAGCAAACGGTGCTTTATTGGTTAAATAATACTTATTAAAATTGTCCATGAGATATTTAAAGGTCTCCTGTCGCGACGTTGGTTGGGTGGCACAGCCGTCCGTGACCTCACACGCAGTTGTGTTCCCGGGCCCCTCGAACGGAATGACAGGTACCTCCCACACCCCCGGGTGGCGGCCGTCTGGACACGTTTCGATCTCACATTTCTCCTCCCACCCGTAGTCCAGCGTGAACGGCCACAGTTTGGTCTTAGTGTAGCCGGTTCGGTCCGTGATGAGAGAAGAGTCATACATCCCTTCTTGGCTCAGCACGTCGAACTGTCCGTCCCCAGCCGGCTGATAGGACGGACTTCGCCAGCCACGGATCTCATCCTCGGTGACGCTTGAGCTGGCCACGATGCGGCGACGCTGGTCGCGTATTTCGTCCCGTATCTCTGTAGCATTCGACAAAGGCCGAGGACTGAGACCCATGAGCGCGATTTCAAGTCCGTCTGACTTGAGAGCGTTTGCTATCTGGTAGCTCGATCCTGTGTCCGACACAAACACCGTTCCCTTGATTCTACATCCATTGGGATTCTTGCGAGACGGCGAAAACAGGGAACGCATTTTCGAATATGAATGGAAGTTGAGACTACCATCGAGGGTAATGTATATCATTTGCGGAATGTCTGCAACTTTAGTTCCATATGGAGCCGTGTCGGTCTTACAGACGCATGTCGGGGCATGACAGTTGACGCCCTGTCTGCATACATTGTCAGGTGTTCTTGTTTCACTGGTCGCCTGTATATTATTTAATGTAAAGTCAATGATCGCCGAATTTGTCGATACACTCTTTTGTGCGAGGTGGTTGGTATTTCTTATATTTGTTGTTGTGGGTATTAATGTTGTAGCTGCAGTCGGCTGATGTGATGGCATGTGTGGCTCACCGAAACTACCAGTTCTTGCATTTGTTCCAAACAGGCTGTAGGTATTAATTATCTTTTGTTCTTTTTGAACAGGTTTCACTGCTAAGCCACTGTTTTCATTGATGTCTGTATATTTAGGAACAGCGATTTTGTTCGTTTGGAAGAAGTTACCAAACAACGACGGTGCCCTGGACTTTTCTGCAGCCAAATCAAACAGTTTGATAGAAACAGGTTTATCGTTGCTTGCACTATTCTGCATATCTTGTATGCTGCTTGTCGTCGGTTTCTTTTGGAACGCATTTGAATTTCCTGCCATTAGTTGTTTCCAAGGCATTTCGTAGTCATGATACCCAGAAATACTCCACATAGGTCTACTAGGCAATTTCCCCACTGCGATAGCTGATTTTTGTTTTGTCAATGGAACGTTTACAACTATTTTTTTAGTTGTAAATAATGTTAAAGCAGAAGGCGTTGTGGTCGTACTAGGTGTTGTTGTTATTGTTGTCGTAGTAGTAGGTGTTGTTGTTGTTGTCGTAGTAGGTGTTGTTGTGGTCGTAGTATGTTTTGTTGTCGTTGTATATGTTGTAGTAGTTGTAGTAGTTGTAGGCATTGTTGTTGTCGTTGAAGGTGTTGTTGTTGTTGTAGGCGTTGTTGTTGTCGTTGTAGGTGTTGTTGTCGTAGTAGTAGGTGTTGTGGTAGTCGTAGTAGGTGTTGTTGTTGTCGTAGTAGGTGTTGTTGTTGTCGTGGTAGGTGTTGTTGTTGTCGTAGTAGGTGTTGTTGTGGTTGTAGGCATTGATGTGGTCGTAGTAGGTGATGTCGTCGTAGTAGGTGCTGTTGTGGTCGTAGTTGGTGTTGTTGTTGTCGTAGTTGTGGGTGCTGTTGTTGTCGTAGTAGGCATTGTTGTTGTCGTAGTAGTAGTAGTAGTACTAGGTGTTGTTGTGGTGGTCGTAGTAGTAGGTGTTGTTGTGGTTGTAGTTGGTGCCGTGGTAGTCGTAGTAGGTGTTGTTGTTGTCGTTGTAGGCGCTGTTGTTGTTGTCGTAGGTGTTGTTGTTAAAAGTGTTGTCGTCGTAGGCGTTGATGTCGTTGTCAATATTTGCACCTGGTGACGTGAGGCTTGAACATCAACTAGAGGCTCATTAATTGATTTATCAAGGGAATTTTCTCGTTCAGCATTATAGGGATTGTCAGCTGGCCTTCTGTTTATTCTCGTTCTGGTAACTCCTTGGCCAGCATGGAACTCCTGAATCATTAAGTCATTGTCAAAATGCATGTTACTGAATTCAGGATGAAAACTCATTGCATCGGGAATTAAATGACTCTTTACCGAACTGCTGAGGTCCCTATGACGCAAAAGTCTATTTCTTAATTCCATTTGCAGCGCTTTTAACTCGTCTAACGATAACTGTTCAAGCTGTTGTAGTCTAGATCCCTGTCTGTTCTGTAAAATATAACCCAGTTTACGCGTTATTGTTTCATCTAGTCCACCAAACTGATTGTTACTTGATGACTGGCCAATCAGTCGGCGCCTGTCGTACTGGTCCAGACTTCCCTGCGTTTCTACGCCAGGTCTCCTGGACTCCAATAACCGTTGTTCGTCCATTCTTCTCAGCCGTTCTTGTTCACTGGCTGTGTCTCTTTGTCTCTGTGCTTCCTCTTTCTGTCGAAGTTCTTCTAATCTTTGGCGCTCCATTTGCTGATGTAATATTCTTTGCTGTTCCAATTCTGCTTGACGTGCAATTTCTGCATGCCGCTGAATTTCAGCTTGGCGCATTATCTCTTCTTGTCGCTGTTGTTCTCTTTGAATTTGCAAGTCTTTTTCTTTTTGCAACTCTATTTGGCGTTGCAGTTCTTGTTGCCGTTGCAGCTCGATTTGCCGATTTATTTCTTCTTGTTTTTGACGTTCTAAATCCCTAAGCCGTTGCAATTCTTGTTGGCGTAGTGTTTCTTGCTGTTGAAGTTCTAAGTCTCTTAACCGCTGCAGTTCCTTCTGCCGATGTAGTTCTTCTTGTTGTTTTATCTCTTGTTGCCGTTTGAGTTCCTCTTGTTTCTTAAGTTCTATTCGTTTAAGTTCTTCTTGTCTTTGCATTTCAAGTTGGTGAAGTCGCAGCATTTCTCTCTGTTGGTCTAACTCACGCTGCTTTATCTCCTGTAATCGTTGCGCTTCTAACCTACGTGCCTCCTCCTCCCTTCTCTGTGATTCCAGCCTGAGCAGGCGTTCTTCTTCTAGTCGTTGTAATCGCAATGCTTCCTGGCGTTGTCGCTCTTGTTGTTCTTGTTCAAACTGTCGTCTACGTTCGTACTCAATGTCGCGCTGGGGAACCATGGTTGGCGGTTGCCACCAGAAATTCACGACTGGCGAATTACGTGACATGGGTGCTTGAGGGGTAGGCATATTTCTAGGAAGAGTTGGTAATGGCGGCGTTACCCATGTGTTTCTGTGTGACGATTGTGGGACGGCTGTTCGACGTTCGTTATCCATTCTATGCATGCGGAAACGACGTCTTTGGGCAAGCGAGTCTTCTACTTGCTGAGCACGCTGTTGAGCAGGTGATGGTTGCGCACTTGTAGATGTTGTCAAGTTTCCGGTACACTGCCAGGGGCCAAAGTCTTTGGCTAAATGAATGGGTGTGGGATCCTTTAGCCAGGCAATAACTTGTGCAATTGTTATAATATACACATCGTCAAGAGATACCAGCTTTTGAATAAATGTATCCATAGCGGCCTTTCGGTCAGGGTAATAAAACCACGATGCATGCATGTTTATTCCCATAGGAGCACGATTGGATTTGTAATAATTTTCGAAATTGTCCCACAAAAAGTTGTACGCAGTCCTTTCTGTTGGTGGAGGGTTGTTGCAACCATCAATATATACACAATCGTACTTTTTAAGATAGTCCTTTACAGAAACCACTGGAACCTCCCAAAATCCTTTATGATCCTCAGCGGGACACGGTTTGATTTTACAGTCATATGGCCATCCATAGTCAAGAGTAAACGGTGTTATTGCTTTGTCGTTGTTGCCTTTAGGCGTTATTGTCAATGTAGCATCGTACTCGTAGCCAAGCTCTTTAAGGACTCTTGGTTGGGTATCTCCAAGAGGTTCCAGAAACGGGCTCCTCCAACCAGTGATTTTGTTTTCAGGAATCCCAGTCTTTTTTGACAAGTTTTCCTTCTGTGATCTCGCTTCGTCTGCGAATGTTCTTGTGCTCGGGTGACTGTGTGTGACACTGTGAGAGGCTATTTCCATGCCTTTCTGGTAAAACTCCTTCACGAGATCGTACACAGTGTTTTTGTGTGAGATAAACAGCGTCATCGAGATAGGACAGCCGTTGGGATTTTTTCGCTTTGAGTCGAATAGTTCCCTGTAGTAATTGGAGACTTGTGGCGTGACGGCATCGTCGAAAGAGAAGAACACCATCTGTGGAATGTTATGAGTTTCCATGGGCATTTGGTCGCGGCAACAGAAGCAGTCTGGCGGGTTGCACACGTGTGACTGGCGGCACTGGATGCAAGTCGCCGGGTCATAGCTGTGTACACAGACCACAAAACAGCATATAAATAACGTCCACAGTGTCAAAACATTTATTCCCATGATGATTCTGGCAGCAATTTTCCTTCAATATCACACAAAGTTATGACGGATCCTGATTGTAATTGAGTTTTGAAATCCTTATGTCATTATTTGGATCTTCAACTAACTTAACAGAAATCCATCACGGCCAGAATCTTCCCCCAACGACAAGCGTGAGCACTGTGTCGGCTTTCATTCATACCAACAAGAATACCTAGCGACTTGCAAGATGACAGGTGTCCGTTATACACCATTAAATATACATTAAGGCGGCCTTACGCATCCTTCCTTATGAATATTATAATTATCTTTGTAATTATTTTCGGGGGTCCATAGCTTTCATGACAATTCTAACCAATATTCAAGGAAGAAACAATGATGTGTTAATTAGGTATATTTATTTTTTAAACTTTAAATGGAATGTGGAAACGAGAGTGATTCATGCTGTTAAAACAATTAATGGCTGTCAGTAAAATCTCATTAAATCTACCGCAGCGTCACGACAACAAATTGCGTATGAGGATGCTTTTGACAGAAAAGACAGCTACGAAAAACACCGATTTGCTCGACTTTGGTTCGAAGCGATTCTTTGCTTTGTAAAACAATTTTGCATACTGGACGTTTTTGTTAATGTAAAATCGGGATTAATTATAATGGTATTACCTTTTTAAATAAAAAACAAACAAACAGCATTTAGTTGGTTTTATTGAGATAAAATGAACCTATTGTTTCTTATTTTAAGATAGATCATAATAGTCTTAATAATGAACGGTTATGTTTTAGTTTAAATTGTTGTTTTATTTCGAAAATTATGCAAAACGGAGAGAAGTACGCCATGACTGCAACACAAGTACATGACTTGTTAAAGTGCGTTGTTTTATATACCTACCTTCTTGGTTAAAATGCGCACGCGTTATTCTTTAGACGTTTCATCAATTATAATTAGGTGTGCTGTTTGGTAGTTATACCTCGTTGAATATTATCAGATGGACGATAAGCAATTTGATAACATAAATACGATTCATTTATATTAATTATAATAACGTTGGGGAAAATAGCGCAAACACTGTCTTTTATTCCCAGTAAACCTGCGTGACAATCTTTCATTATTCACCTGAACACCTCACTGAACATTTCATTTTCGCAGCATTAACAAGTTGTTTGTTTATGTTGGCAATTTTTCGAATGGTTACAACGATTAAGAAATTAATAGGTTTTATATTAATTCTAATAATCTAATGCTTATATTTGTACTAGAGGGCATGTGATTGTGAACGAATAAAACAAACATTTCACTGGTAGGTGACTCTCATTTCTAGCACACCACTATAAGTAATAGTTGATGGTCATTTCATACATATACGTAGACATTTGAGTGCTTATTTTGACCGGAGTGGGGTAGGGTAGGGGTTCCACAAATGGCAGAAATGAGTTCTTCAACAACATATTTAAAGAGGAAATGTTAAATCGATCTACCAGCCCCGATTTTTTTAATTAAGGGTTGATTAAAGGCACAAAACACTATGGTAACCTCCAGTTGAAATAAAGTATAACCCAGAGAAATGTATGATATCTAACATAGTCGCATACACTTTTGAGAATAAAGTCTCGATGTCGCAATTTAAGAAGTGTGCCATATGTTGTTTAATAAAATTGTGCATTTTTTTCCGAATTGCCTCGCAGTTCCATTTTTAATATTTTCACAGCCACGTTTAACCATAAACAAGATCGATAATATTCACAGATCAGTGATAATGCGTTTTAAGGCAGGCTTATTAAAATCAGAAAATGATACTTAGATATCAATAACTGTCAATTCAACATTAAGGTGGATCTTTGTAAAAACTGAAAATTAGCCATAAATCACAAGTTCAAGGAAGATGCGCCATTCGTTTTAATTACAGCCACAACCATTTGTCATTGTTAATTAGTAGTCAATAATTGGTTAACCTAAGTATAAAGGTATAAAAACTCACAAGGCTATATTGTACTGTGTAAACCACACACTTTGATTGACAAGTGCGCAGCATTTTCACGAATTTTTAACTAAGCCACGACTGATATTTATTATTAAAAGCGTGACTGCGGTTCAATACCATCATCGTTTACAAATTCACCATATTTATCATAACCAGGTGTCGGACTTGTTCAGAAAGAAATGTATCAAATATGTCTGTGGATGATTTGCAGTGTATTAAATTAGGCATTAAACGACTTTTTGAACTTGCATTAAATACATTCTGTGCAACACATGTTCACGTTAATCTTCTAATAATTTATAGAACAGTAACATTATTTTAAATGAGAAGGATGTCTAGTTAACATAATAGAGGGACAGTCAAATTTAGTAAAATAGATTTCCAATTCTTCACTGTACATTAGCATAGATACACAATTTTTCCAACAATTAAAAATATTATTAACTCTCGCATTTAAGAATGAGTGAAAACCATACAAATAATGAGAAATGATAAAATCACAATATGAGGAAAATCACATATAAAGGCAAACTGAGTTTCAATAATTTAATAACTTATCTCTAACAATACAACAAGAGGATTTGCCATCAAAATGCCATATGAACTTTACATAATTTAAAAAGATTGTTTAAAATTGTTTAATTACATACAGGTTTAAAGAGCAGTCAGTAGCAATTGGAAACACTCTACAGCAATTAAAAAAATTCAGAAGATGAACTAAGATGCTAATTGCAATACTTTAATATCAGTTGTTTAGTGTAGTTCACACTGAGTATTGGAAGCATTGTGTAATTTTGCAAAATTAAAATATAAAACAAGTCTAACAAAGAATATGTCTATAATAAAAGAGACAACTAGAATTGAAATGCATGTTGATGTATGTTTAAAATAAATTGAAATTCCTAGTGAAAGACTAATTGTAATACAACAAACATTTGTTTATAATGGCATAGTAGGCATCAACAACAGAAAACTTGAGATGTCCTTCAACATCTAAACTTAAGGAATACAACATTTAGCTACAGACATGTTAAAATGGCACATTGCCTTAAAACACAAATTGCACTGTTGAACTCAAAAGTATATCTCCAGTTTTATATCAACAAAAATCGTTGAATATGCAGGTTTCCAAAAAATAACATAATTTACTAAAATACAACATTACTAAAACATCAGATTTTAAATTCTATCAGAAACATGAATTTAGAAATACAAGTATTGCTTTAAACATTTTCAAAACTTATTCTGCATGTAATATATATTCATAACCAGATCTATATAAGATGTTTAAAGATAAACAGGCTACAATGTACCCAAGGTTGTTAACAAATCTCCCATCTACAGTTCTGAAAGCAACTTAACATCAGATCTGGCTTGTAAAGGAACATGGAACACTAAACAGGCAAGGACCGACCACATTCCTCCATGAGTGTAGAATGATGATAACAACCTGAGGCCCATGTGAGCCCGACATTGAGGGACGTATGTGTGCAGCTATTGCCAGTGAGTGCAGCCTACTGGCTACATGGATGGTGCAAGCTTCAGTCCAACTCCTGCACTCGGCGACAGATCTCGTCCGTGAACTGGGAACATTTGGCCTTTCCTCCCAGATCCCCCGTCAAAACCTGAAACCATTGTAATCAACATATCTAATTGAGTCATACTTTACTCCCTTATGTATAAGTCAATAATGCATTTAAAATTTCGAGTATGCAGAAATATTTTTTCTCAATTTCCATTCCTTTAATATCCTTAACTGTATAAATGAGAGTTTGTATTCCAGTGAACAACATTAGCAAACCATATAGTGATGTGGGACATCTTTATGAGAATAGGAAAGCTTTGGTATTTTTTTTAAATTGTTATTTTGGGATTGCTTTTGGGTCTTTTCACATTAAGTCATACCTGACTTTATGGTTTAATGATCTTTTGTTAATAATTGCCTAAAATCATATAAAAATGCTTACATTTCTATAATTTCTAAATAACTGGGGGAATAAGTTTAAAAAGACATTAATGCACTAGAAATGTGTTTTCAAATAGAGTTTTAGAGAAATGATGAAAGAGAGTGTAATTATAAGTTAAAACATTAGCTGATTTGTTTACTACTGTATTAACAACCTAGGTAGTGATTAAAGCATAGGTGGAGTCCTTTGGACTCTACACACTTTAGCCAACCCTAACGTTATCCATAAGTTAGTAAACAAATCCATCACAAAATGTATTTCTTAGATGAAAATGAGTGGTGGTATTCATGGAAAAACAAAAACTTAACTCACCTTAAACATTTTAATTTTTAATTGAAAAAAGCTATATACACTAGATTATCCCTAAGCAAAACATTCTATTATGTGGAAGTGATGACCATACATCAAGTTAAAATATAAAGGGCCAGTCACACAGCGAAAACGCATGAATCACGCACACTTTTGTCAGTGGATCGAAGGTGGACCGTCATTGATTGTAAGTGAATGTGTGTCAAAGGCAGTTTATGCGTGATTTTGAGTTTTGAACCGTTAAAAAAAATTCCGACACAACTGTGCGTCGGTGTGCGTTATTCATGAGTCGGCGTGCACGGTTTATGCGTTGAGTATGCATGACTATGCGCGGGACACAGGTCGGCTGTCAGTGCTTATGCGTCTGAACCGGTTCGAAACCGTGCACGTCCACGTTCGTCCACTGACGCCCCACCTTCATATCACGCATGAACAGCGCTTGTATCACGTTTATTCCACTGACATGCGAGGTACAAAAGTGCTTGTACGTGGAACGTTTGCGAAGCGTGCATGTTTGGATGTGCTCCGTGATTCATGGGTCGGGCTTGCGTTGAATATTCGTGGAATACTACACTGTATTTGCTTCTATGCGTCGACGTGTGCAATATGTCGTGATTCGTCAGTGATTGTAAATGATATGTGCGCGGTACATGCGTGATTCGTCAGTGATTTCTGTCCCCGACACCCCAAAAATTTAGTCAATTTCTCGACGCACAAGCACGCACAAACCCAATCTGTTCATGATTTGTTCATGATTTGTGCGTGATCGGCTGTGTAACTGACCCTTAAGCAATTTAGCTTTACTTGTAAAAACCCAATTGATAACACAAAATACTTCTAGGTGGTTGCATCTATTATTGGGTCCGTCTATTAACAGCTTTTAAAATTCTGTGATAGATCTATTAAGGTTTTGAAAGAAACAACAAAATAAACAATGACAAGGATGTTATAATTAACAAATATTCAGCAGTATAATTGGCTTAATGTCTTAGAAGATAAACACTTTAATTATCAAATGTTATTTATGAAAGTGGTTCACTTGTCTTGGCCATAACAATCATTTGTTAACAGGATTTGACAGTGAATAGCCCATCAAATAAAAATTAACATTTTTTTGCCCACAAAAAATCTTTAACAATGGCTTGTTTTGACAAATTGGCTTTTAAAATGCAAGCCTTAACAACAAACTACAAATATATAAATCAAACAGAAGACAGCATTGTTGTTTTAGCAATATAAAATATAATTGAAAAACAAATGTGACATTGTAAATTATTTAAGTTCTATGGTTTCAAAGGGCAAAAGTTTTACATATAACAGTAAATAAATCTCTGGAACTTGAGATACATGTATGTAAGCTCCCTCACTCACAAACATTTTTTGCAGATTGACCTTTTTTATCAACATATTTTTACAACCTGGCTCTATTGCTTCTATTTTAATTGATATATTTACCAGGCAAGACCATGGAGAATAAACCTAAGATCTTCTGACAAGCAAGAAAAAATTCAAGAGTGGAAATAAAAAATAGATAAAGGTTGAATGATATTAATTTCAACAAGGACATTTAACATTTTACTGCATTTCCTCATCCAGTGCAACATAATGCTTTACAAGCTAACATAAACATCTCCAATTATCATCCAATAATGAATTATTTTTTATTAAAATTCAATAAGTCATGTAAATCATGAAGATTGAAATTGCCTGTCCACTGAACATTGAACAAAGCAGTTAGTTAGTTTATAAGTCAACAGGAAAAACTACAAGAGCTTCTTTATAAAAATGTAAAATATGACTGTCTGTTGTGATGGAAATTAACATTCCTTTCTTGATTACAAGTCGTATTTCACAACAATACTGTTGGATTGTTAAACATCAGTTTGGAGTTGACAGATAAAACATACATAATCTATGCATTCACAATTTCTTAAGTCGTAAAGAGACTGAATGAGGTAAATGTCATATGTCAACATTAAGACAAGATGACAATTGTAAAGAAAAGAAATTCGGAACTAGGTACAAACTTCAAAACACATTAATCAATTTTTTACATGAAGTACATTTAAAATACAATGACAGATCATATTTAAAGCTTTAGCAACGACGCAAAGAAAAACAAACAGATGACTGCATGTATGTAGCTCTTTGTTGTTCAGCACAAGTACCAAAATAAACCAAAAGCTCAATTAGTTTATCTCACAGTTACAATTTTCATGAGTTCTCATTTGTTTAAGGTCAATGATCTAAAAAGATGAACAACTGCACATTTTTGCTTCTGTGTAAAATCATCTGAAGAAACTTAAGTTTTAGCTAAGAAACAAGGGAAAATAACTCTAAAAATATGCAGAGTTATGACTCTTGTGCACTGCACTTCCTTCATCAATCAGGTCTACCTACACTGTAGATATGAAGTTTTCAGTTTAAGAATAAGTCCCCTGATGGATTGACAGATGGATGGACAACCTAATTCCAGTATCCCCCCCCCCCTTCACAACTATTCTGCGCAGCGGGGTACAATTATTAAACGGTGTGCAAAAAAGTAGGGCGTTTAATAATAAGCACAGAAGTGTTTTTGAAAACTGCTGCAATAAACAAGAACTAGTCAAAGAATGTGACTAATGCCCCCCACTACTGGCAGCTTTGACTCAGGATTTCATTATAAATTAAAAAGCACAAGAACCAAAAACGTGATGTGTTTAGATTTAAGTTTCGCCCTGATTTTTTTGGTAGTGTTTGATTTAAAATTCAATTGACAAAAAAAATGAGAAAGTTAAAAAAAGCTACTGAGTTGGAATTTTACAAAAGAACAATAACATATATAATGTAAAAAGTTGTAATAATAATAATGCACGTCAATCCTGTTAAGTAAGATCTGTTTACATGAACTCTCATGGTAATAACCTTCTTAGTTCTGATAAAATGCTAGTGTTTGAGTTCTGTTTTATTACAAAATTATTTGTTTTAAGTGTTTACATTGACAGGGAAATAACTGAAAATAATTATCTGCAGTGTTGAATTATTATGCACATCCTTGTAATATCCTCAATGAAGTTTCATGTTGACATCTTTTATAGGGTTTGAGTTAAAATTTAATTGACAAAATCAAAATGCGGAAACCAAACAAAAGGCAACTATGCACAATTACTCATCATGATCTATTTAATGTACATAGCTGAATTAATTTCATCCATGAGTGTAGGGTTTGGGAGGACTTGCATACACAAGATTTACTAAAACTGATCACTCATCAGAGAAAATATCCATTACTTCTTGCACTATGCACAATATTCTATTATTTGTTTATTTATGCAGGAATTGCACTGACAAGAAATTTGTTTTATCTTTGGCTGTAAGAAAATATATATGGCAGCATTTGCAAATCATATGACCAGTTTAAATCAATAATTATAACTGTATTAGTTCCCGAAAGCCCAGTTGCTTTGTGAAGCCCGTTACCTGTCCATCTCTAATGACCCCGAGGGCAGCGGTCTCTATGCGGACGGCGTATGATGAGAGGTTCATGTATCGCAGCATCATCACGGCACTCAGCAGCAGAGCCGTGGGGTTGGCTAGGTCCTTGCCCGCGATGTCCGGTGCCGTCCCATGAACCTGATCACGATC
>Ga0224511_10000375_pt1 | contig 20444 bp, 18 predicted proteins | sample SF_May12_sed_USG_2_FD_169988 | JGI IMG/M metagenome (GOLD analysis project Ga0224511, IMG submission 169988) | Sediment microbial communities from San Francisco Bay, California, United States - SF_May12_sed_USGS_8_1 | ecosystem: Environmental > Aquatic > Marine > Sediment | place: USA...
GGAGGGGATGGGGTCCCAGTGTCCGGGAGAAGATCAGGAGAACAAGGCCGGGGAGTTTGATTGCTTTCCTGGTCTTTTGAAGCCCCCTCTCCCAGAGGTGATGGGGTGACAGTGTCCGAGGGAGAGGAAAGGGAGCAGGATCCGGGAGCTTGACTGCTTTCCTGGGCTTTTGAAGTCGCATTTATCTGATTGGGGGCATCCACCTCATCCAGAGGTGGTGGGGTCATAGTGTCCGCATCGCTGAGAGATGTACCATTACTAGAAGCGGCCGCAGACTGTGAAGACTCATCCACATCCATGACTGCCGCAGACTCATTATCTGCCGCAAATGGCAACGAGTCCGTCATTTCACCACAATCCATAGGCTCAGGTGATTCCACTGGTTTCTTTGATGGCTGAGTAGTATCTGAGCCATTATGTAAAAGGACAACATTACCGTCTTTTTCTCCTGAAATATGACGTGATGTGACATGAGTCAAATACAGAAAGCAACTGCGCTTCTATTCTACGGGTTAATATGGAAATTGTGTTGACACCCAGAACCCAATGATCCAGTACACATGTTCCAACTTTTCCAAAGTTACCAGAACCCAAGTTAGAGTTGTCTTTTAGAAGGTTTTGTTGCAATGTGATTGGCTCGCAGTAATTATCTCAATATGTCAACCGCGGCGATCTTTGCCCTCAGACCTGAAGACAACTCATTTTAACCTGGATTATGTGAAGCAAATCATTGATCAAACTTTCGCTATATACGTCCTATTCAAAGCTTTGGTAGAAGTGCTTTGCTAGTTTGAAATTGGTATCAGCTTTATCACTAGAGCTATTGTTCGCTATTAAGACTAGAGACTGGCAATGTACCTGTGGTGGAGTCTATCTGAGAATCATCCATTGATGCTTCTTTCAGTTGCATCTCCTCAAGCAGTTCATCTCTTGCTTATACTATCCACAAGTAAATTATTCCCCGTCACACTATACAAAACACATACTTCTATAGACAAGGTCGTTATAGGGTTAGATGACACAATGTGTGCCAGGCTTCAGAGCGTTCTCCCCGTAGTTGGGATGCTACTATGCTGTACAATTGATCATTTTATATTACTGCCTTAGCAATCAACCAAAGCAAACCAGGTTAAATTATCTATTGCATTCAATGCATCGCCATCTGTAGTTAGGCATTGTTGCACAGAGGACCTACCTAGGATCAACAGGCTTTTGTTCTTCTTCAGCAAATTTTGTTTAACGGTGTTATCTGACCTCTATCGGAATGACAAACTCAACGCCACAGTGAGAATCAAAATCATCCAATCACCAAGGTCTAAAAATTCCAGATCTAGTATGATAATTTTCTACAGCCTTAACACACTACTTGATACTAGTTCCTAGAACATGAAACTTTTTAAAACTTAATTGTGCATACCCTAACGGCAAGCATGGTGTAGGTAAGCCAAGCCTGATGACGGAGTGGCCAGTGGTTTATTATTAATCCTAAGCTGTACAGTATAGTGTAGTAGAGTGACTGGCTGATTGATTCATGACTGACTCAGTGATCTGATTTACTAAAACTACCTGTTAACTAATTGGGTCTATTGAGTATGAATTGTGTGTTAGGACTTACCAACCCGCCACATAGTCAGTGACATCATAATGATAGTAGTAGTAGTAGTAGTAGTAGTAGTAGTAGCAGTACGCTACGGCTAGTTACTAAGTTAGTATTGCTTAGTTATCCACTAGCAAGTAGTAGTAATAGCAGCAGTACTAGTACTACTATTAGTACTACTAGTAGTAGTACATAGTTACTTGCTATTTAGTCAGCTGAACTAAGTAAGAGTAAAACTTAGACTGAAAGTTAAGCACTTAATGACTCAGTGTCAGTCACAGTCCGAGTAACGGAGTACTTGGTTATTTAGTTTACTCACTTTACTGTGTTTAGTCAGTTACTTAGTCTTAGTTAGTACTAGTATAACAGTATAACTAGTATAAGTATAACTATAAGTATAATTAATAATATAACTTATAGTTATATTACAACTACAAGTTAGTTTGCTTTATTACTATAACTTATAAGTATAACTATAACTAAGTATAACTTATTAACTAGTTTATAAATATAACTATAACTTGTTTGTTACTTATACTCATATGATGATATGATATACTATAGTTATACTTATACTAGTGACTAAGTGAGTCATACTGACTGAGTCACTGTCAGTGACTGAGTGTTAGTTAGTATAACTTTAACTATTAAGTTAACTCAATCTCATCTATAAGTACTATACTGATACTCTATAGACAGACTACTAGTACTACTACTAGTACTAGTACTACACTATAGAATAGATTACTATTATCTATTCTATAGTTAGGATAAGTTAAGTATAATAACTTATAAGTATAACCAAGGATGCCTTTTGAGTTTTGTGACAATTCACTATTCAGTAGAGAAGCGTCCCTTTTAACGCCTGCTTCTGATGGCAAAAAAGGACCTTGACGGCACGTGCCAAGCCCAATCATTGAAATGCGCCCGAGCCCAAGTTTGATTTTGAAGAAGTGCTCCAAAGGACAAAAAGAAAATTGGGCTCTAATTCTAAACACAGGCCTAACAATTACGGATGGACACGCGGGCGGCGGACAACTCCTACCGTAACGATCGAACAAAATTGCGGTTATTTGGGGATTCCCAAGCTAATCCGAGTAATGTTGGGTGAAGCCAGCATATGGTACGCCCAATAATTAGGTGACACTCACCTGGAAAGGTAGGCAAGACCCGGTTTTGCAATGGCAGATGAGATAGATGTTGTAAGTTAAGTGTTTCTCTAGTTTCAATCCGGGCACTTGTCAATGGATCTTGGGTCACGTGATCATTGACCCAGAAAACCTGGCCAATCAATTGGTAGCAATGGGTTGCATTGTGATTGGTCAGTCAGGCTTCCATGGAGTCTTTTTTTCTAGATTTTCTATGATGAACTTGCCACACCAATCTAAAAAATACTGGTTTGGGCAGGTTTACTTGGAACACCAACCCTCAGGGCCTACGCCCCGGATTGCTGCCCCGCTCGCCTAAATACAAGCTCCTAGGCCTGGCGGTTCAGATTTTTTTTGACATCAAACAAAACTACATAAGGGGTAAAACTTCATTTGCTTATACGCATTTATCTAAGGGTATCTACTTATGCTATGAGCGAAAAAACAAATATTTCCCATTAGCGCATTCAGACGCCTCAAACGGTGTAATCAAGCACAGTGGTAGCGCCCGGGCCCGGTGTCACTGCATGTTCAGTTCTACATTTGTTCCAGCACCGACTTATGGTTATTATGTGGACTGGATGTGTTGCTGTACATACAGACAGCCACATTTGTGTAGTTTAGCGAACGGTCATCTTCGGCAGCTCGTAGTGTTACTCAAGACAGAATCCCATTGAAAATAAACAATGATATTGATTGTCAACTAACTAGACTAGATAGCGGGAAGTTTGTGTATAGTTTAAAAAAGCCGAAATGCGGTATAAAGGCTGATCAAGTCAATTACGTACATCTCCACTAGCTCATTTCAACATAATAACTAGAGTTTTAAATACACAGGGATTTAGATAAATTGGTAATCTAAATGTCTACATCAAACGTGATAATCAGATATGGATGGGCATTGAAGTGCAAATTTTTAGTACATTATGCAAAGTTTTGTAGATCAGATATAAATCATGGACAGCTTTGCGCATACATATACACCGGTAGCCTTCAATTGAACGAAACTCACAACAAAAGTAATAGTTTGTTGTCCATTAGATGAGAGGCCATTTCGATGAAGAGAGTTCCATACGTCAGCAGGAAAATTCCTTTGAATCGAAGGTAAATTGTACTAATTGCAAGTAGTTTATAGAAAAATTGAAAGCTACATAATGCAGGCTATAACAGCACCATATGCGGCATCGCACTCACCTCCAAGAGACACAGAGAGTCCATTAAATGTTTCCTGTACGCTGGTAACTAAATACGGATGACGGTTAAAAATAGACCCGGTACATATTATTTCTTTTACCCCTTGAGCTAGCAATGTCTCCAAAGGCAATATCGTGGCTATATTGCGAATAATCCCTGAACAGGTAGCCTGATACAGCTCCGCCAAAGAAACATTGTGCGTCCGAATGCCTTCAGCCCAAGCTCCAGTGGCAAGTGGAGTTGCCCTCTCATTAATCAGCAGAGGCGAGATGGTAAGATTGTTCTTTGGTAGTGGCGCTGAGAAACTTGCCAGCTTTTGCCAGATCAGGTCTTCGGGCACATTAGCACCTACAGTAGAACACGTTGCGCATAGTGTAATATAACGGTTTATAGGTGCAGTGCAATGACATACTGGCACAGTCACCAACTATATAATAACATTGCGTATTGCATTCATAGTCTTGCTGGCTGGCACCTCAAAGTCTGGCAATGCTCAAGACCTACGGTCACTTTGGTCACATTCTTTTAGCAGAACTGTACTCTCACCACCCATGCAGACTTTCCGTTTTAGGAGCTCAATCTAACATATGATTTCCACACATTACAAGGATGTCTGAAGATCATGGGGCAAAAAGATGGGGCCGATTGAAATTGATACTTCAGCCCAATGACTGCAATGACTTTAAACAAACCTGACTCATCGGCATAGTCCTTCTTTTTCAATTCATGTCATAGTTTTTCATCAAGAACTAAGCGTTTCTTTCTCTTTCTTTTGTATCCTGACCAGTGCCAAGGGTATGCAAAATTGGCTTACTCAGCGTTTTCCAGGGTGCTTCATTAGGAAACTTTCTGATTGCACCCCCATGCCCCATAGAGACGGTATGGGTGTGCTTCCGAACCTGACAAGGGTATTGCAAAAGCAAGGTTTTGCCCAAATCGGGAACTGAATGAGGGGCCTCCTGTCCAAAATCCAGTACATTATCCACTATAAGCCATCGCTTCATGCTCCGACCTCTACACAAGATATGTGCAAACTGATTTGTGATTCCATAAGGAGGAGAGTACAGTTAATCAACCAACGCAGTTGATACAAGATCACTTAATTAATCAGCCGATGTCTTGCTTTCTCAGTGGTGTATTCTATAACTTTATAGCTGGTCTGAATCCTATCTGGGTGAAAGACAAAAGTAGTATCCAAATAAGGAATTGATCCAAAAACCTCTGGTACTAGGTTCAGCGCACTATCCACATTATCCATTAGAGCAGAAGAGGTGGCTTAGTCGGTGACACGTTTGGTATTAGATCAGGTGACCTGGGATTCCATTTTTTTGTGTCACTTTGTGGTTTCTCACTTATTGGATTCGGATCGCGACGCTAAATAAAGGAGACCCACCCATAAAAGACCACCTCTACGGAGCAAACCATGGGCAATCCTGAAAGCAAGCCATTGGCTCAACAATGCCATCCATGTAAACGCGGTGATCCTATCTTACCACTTACCATTAGTATCATCACCAACAAGGAGGCTTACCTAGAGTATCCAGCCAGTCTTTCAGCATAGAAACAAAAGATGCCAGGACATTTCCTCCATTCATACTAGCTGCCACAGCTAGTCTACTGTTTTTTATGTAGGGCCAGATCTGTGTATGAGCCGAGTCTGTTGATATAAATGAGCTGGAGATCTGCGCAGTTAGCTGCAGAGATGTTCCCATACTCAGAACTAAAATGATACCAATTAGAATACGGGGGCACAGTGGGTATAACATGAAATATTGAAACAGGCTGCGTTTCAGTTCTGTACCTTCCAGTACCTCAAGTTGTATCAGGAGCGAGACAGTGACAAGTCATCGCCTTGATAAGTTGAAGCAATAGCGTAGTGACTAGTGGCGTTGGTTTGATTACTGGTTCGAGCACCATTTTGTCTTCGCAGCATTGCCAGATTCAGATCATGATGTTGAAACAAAGCAGCCCATCCACGGAGTAACCATTCTTATGCATGGGGCATGCAGAAGATGCTCAGGGTCACAAACGCAGCTGGTTAGACTCGTACTGGCATATCGAGTTAGTTTACATCAAATAAAAACAATGTATCAACTATCGTTTACAAAAAAAACCCAAAGCAAAAGCTCCAAGCACAGCTCATGAGCTTTCTGTATAGGGGAAGGAAACTCCAACATACAACTAACCTGCTTGGTCAGACTTTGGTCTGGAAGAGAGGACTGAACATTGAGCATCCCCAGCTGCAATATATATTGGAATGCCTCTCCCGAGGTATGCAGCCGCGGGCACCTGTAGGGTACCTGCCACGCTCCCAGCAGGCTGTATATCAGGAAGCATTTTCACAGGAAAATCACTACTCTGCAAACTGAAACAACCATTGGTATGAATATATGGATAGACAATCAGTCCGCAGTACAAGGCTGACGACGTACGTGGACAGTCTCATTGCATTGTGACATCATCAAAAAGAAAAAATTGTCCCATTGGACTCACCAAAAACTTCATGAATAAAGAAGACAGCTTTGTGTATTGAATGGGTGATAATGGAATGAGGAAATGTTTGCTGTGAAAAAAACAACTTGTGATATGATTGTAGGGATTCTTACATAGTGTACAATGTCACAAGCAGATGAAGCACAGGCAGTAGGTTCGACAGCATAGAATTTCAGATCCATATCTGACAAAAGAGGAGAGAACTTACGCCTCAACACACCATGTCTGATGGTCTGCATCATAATAACCAAAACTATTAGCATTTTGGTTAGAAATTATTGGTTTCTCCAGTTTACATAGAAGGTAGACCATAAAGTCCATGATTGTACCACAATGGTCGAAGCTGTACAGCAAGTCTGGCTGATTTCGTAGTAGCCAGAACATACTGCAACAGCCGAAACCTAAAACGAGACAATACAAAGTCCTATGGTTGTTGGTTACATAGGTCAAGATTGAAAACGCGGAACCCAATAGACAGACACCAATTACTCGGGTCGAACCCTGGGCTTGACCATAGCCTGTTTCCATGCTCTTCAATTTTATTTAAAAAGTATAAGCAGGAATCAGTATATGCTTAAGACAACTCGGACACAATTTGATCTTGGAATCAAAACTAAATCATTGTTGTTTAGATGAAAGGCCACTGTGGATGCATCGAAAGAATCCTGCAGTTACTAGAGGCTTTCCCTACACCATGACCGCATTATTTGAGGGATGTAATGACACCATTCAGCATGGCTGATGATGATACGCGATGTCAAGCGGAAGTTAAGCCCCTGTGTCTGGGAGAGAATTGTAGAATTCTATTATTATATGTAATCTATATTGTTCAATTGAGGGCAACGAGAAACCACTTGAGACAACTCATATATTCTTTTGGTTGTAGATTGATTTTAAATTTGAAGAAAATATTTTTTGTTCTTGTGTCCGAGACTTTATTTTTGTTCCCGTATGACGCTTTCACTGTTATGTGGAACCAGTGTTAGATAAATTTTTCACCAGTTAAAACGTACAGCAGTGAAAGCCACAAACGGGTCAGTACCAATACTCCACCTCAGAGTGAGGTTTCTTGTTGTTTTGAACTAGATTTCAGATTTTAGATTAATGCATGGAGTTAGGGGAAGATAACTCCATGGATTAATGTGAGGATATCACCCCAGCAGCAACAAGAGCTTGCCACGTCCGGGATTCGAACTCATGTCCTCACGGTTCTGAGCCCAGCGCTTCACTACACTACTCAGCTATCCCTTTATCCCGAGACTAACCTGATGCAATTTGTGATGGACTTTTGGGCAGGCTATCGAGAAACTCTTGAGAGCATCTCTGGTCCTGCCAGGTGATCAGATCAGACACATCACCGTGGATCTCATTGTCTTCCACTCGTGTGTCTAAAAGCAACAAATTCACTTACCCATGAGTGAAACAATAATCAGCATTTACAAACAGCCACAGAGTTACCCTCAAACAACTTGTTGCAAAAGAACAGAAATGCGCCGATAAATTTACAGTTGGCTCCGAGCATTACCCGATAAAGACACGTGCTACAATACATAGCTAGACATTGGGTAGAATGCATGGACAGCTTTTTGTTCTACAGGCACCAAATGCTGCAAGCTATGTGTGTGTATCTTGCAGATAGCTGGATCATCCATATAACATGTTATATGGGTGATCCAGCTATCTGCAAGATACACACACGATTCGACCAGGATAAATTCAGATGGTGAGCATCCGGACAATAAACGTTTATCCTCTACAGGATAACAATATGGGAGATAGGAGAAGAGTGTTGATGAAGTAGTATTATTAATTGTTTACAAGTAGAATCCTAGTAGCCTAGCAGATTGTATTTGGACTAAAATTAGAATACTAGCTACCGGCCCTAGCCCATGGACCCATGGCTGAAAATGCATTTTTGCAATAACCCACAATTGCTTCACTGTTTATTTTCAGTGACGAATAGAATTATGATGACTATTATATCTAGATCCTACTTCAAATTTTGCTGGGGTGGTGCCTAACTTTTATTCATTCTGGTTACAATAGCAAGCCACCATGAGTCTCTGGAATGCAATCAAAGTTATGACCTGAGCTTTCTAGGGAAGGGCTGAAGGGGTCTACTCATGACTAGGGACTTGATAACAGCACAAACCACCAAAGATAACACAAAGCTACAACTGTCTCAATTGTCTAATGTGCGATATCATCCAACGGATACAACCTTGTGTCACAGCAAAGCTGTATTGTAGTTCATAATGGGAACAAACCGTTAGTCAAAATTAGATCACTCAATAAAATACACAACCTTATAGTCTAACTTTAGCTAAAAATGGCACTGAGTGGCAAAGATGCATCCCAAATATGAAGCATGTTGAAGCTGGACCGGAAAATACTTGTGCGATTTGATTGGTAAAAAGATGTAACATAAATGCTAGTCACTGAGAGATTTAAAAACCTCTCCAGCTCCGGCAATAGTCTTCTCATCCTTGAAGAAGCAGAACCGAATGTAATTCTCTGCAAGATGTTTGTGCTCATCGGAATAGAAAGCGCTTGGTGGGATCGCTGCTAGTTTTTTCTCACGACACAGCCATTTAACAAACTGGAAGTCTTTCGGATCACCCGAGCCATCTTCATACAGGGATGGGGCGACTCCAACTTTACTCCAGTCGGCGATGATGAAATAGCCACCTTCAGGAATGGTAGGTTCCATTCCAGCCTGTCGCAGCATCTCTATCATGTGATCGCGTTTAGGTAACAGCTCATCGTTGGGGAGTGTGTACAGGTAGCAACTTTTTCTGTCATCTACTCTACTTGTCTCCAACTCAAACGCCCTAGCGACCGCCTCTTGAAGTGGTGTAGCTCCGGTATACAAACAGTTCTGATGGACAGTCATCAACGGCTGCATTAGATGTTGCGGGGCAATCGACCAGCCTAACTTCCAGCCAGTAGCACTAAAGGTTTTGCCTGCTGAGCTGATTGTAATGGTGCGATCCCACATTCCAGGCAGGGTAGCCATTCTGATGTGCTCAGCTCCTGGATACGTCATCCATTCGTAAACCTGCAAAATTCAACTGACTGAAAGTTCTAATTGCCACATTGGCATGTACAAGCCTTGCCCTGAGTAAACGATACTGCGCCACCATCATGTGTGCCATACACTACTTGCTGCTCTGTCAATGCTAGACCCAATCTTCATTGTGCTTACAAAACTAGTGCAAAGGGGAGATATGGGCTAGTGGGTCATCTGGTTAGAACAGTTTGCATAACTGTGGCGAGTGTGGTTAGTAGGATGAACCAACAACTATATACATGATTTGATTTGCGGCAGCTTAGTCTGCTCCAATAAAAGGAATTCAACAATGCCGGGGCAGCTATGATATAGGAACCCTAAATGAAGGTAGGCCAGCAAAGGCCCAGAAGACTCAAACAGTGGCATATATTTTCGGAAAGAGCAGGGCCTGGACTGTTTGATGAACTATAATCACCGATCATCGCTACGTCGACTGTATTCTTTTTTATAATGGACACTGATGTAAGCCTTGTGCTACAATATTTTGTGTAACTTTCAGCTTACAACATGTGTAGCTAATCTAAACTAGTAAATTATCTCAATCGCTCTCAATCAGCTATTAGAATGTTGATAGGACATAGGTGTAACTGTAATCCAGGAAGGACAGCCTAGAGTGTGTTTTGGGGCTTTGCTAATGGGTGATTTTGAAAGGAGTTCAAGACATAGTGCTAGCGCAAGTTTGCAAATATCGATCACATGGACAGTCCCGTCCCATTTACACTTACCTCATCAGCGATACATATGACATCATGCCTCTGGCACAGATCAGCTATCATCGCAAGCTCATCTCTTGTGTAAACCTTGCCTAGCGGGTTGTTGGGTGTGTTTAGAACAATCAGTTTGGTCTTGTCATTGAACAGACTAGCCAACTCTTCTGGGTCTAGTTTCCAGTCAGCGCTGGTTACCTCACAATCTTTACTAGGACGAAGTGGAATGAACTTCGGCACGCCCCCTGCATTCATAGTCATCGGTTTGTAACAGTCGAAAAACGGCTCGATAATGATGACTTCATCGCCAGGGTTAACATATCCTTGGAAACAGCAAAATAGCGACTCATAGGCGCCTGCTGTAACTAAAACTTCCTTCATCGGATCAAGCTCGCGGTTATGAAAGCGTCCATACATCTTGGCAATAGCATTGACGAGACGAGGGTGTCCAAAGCCACGAGTATACTGGTTGAACATGAAGTTTTCAGGAGATGCCACCTCGGCTAAAGCTTCATACACGTGTGCTGGTGGTGGATAATCAGGGAAACCTTGACCAAGATTCACAGCTCCAGTTGTTCTAGCAAGCTCAGTGAAAGTCACCCAGACATTTTTATCTGTTCCCTTCAATCGATCAGCTGGAGCCAGTTTGGAGGAAGACATGTTGCGTAATGACGTACTAAGTACTCTGCAAGTGTTGAGTGAGTTGCTCCTGAGGTACTTAGCGGAGGCAGAAGTCTGAAGCGACCTCAAAGTCGTTGAACGCAAGTGTGTCAACATTTGTGCAGGATGATAGCCCAAGCGCGATGACCTTGAATGACCAATCATATAAAAGGTTATCACTTTAAGCCAATCATTCTCCGATATAGACACATTGCGTCAAATAGCGGGATTATACCACGTGGACCACTAACTGCGTTAGTAACAGGAAAGTATAATCTTTGGATATTCGATATTTTGACCCCTTGATCAGGGACGCGTTCTCTGCGTGACCTACCAAAGCGATGATTGAACCAACATCGAAGTAAACAAACTGCACAAGTATGAATGTAACCAAAACTCCACCGCGCGTGCATCAAAGCCTTTGCGGCCAATGAGTCAGCACACCAATAGATGTATAACTATAACACCGATTAAAACTAAGTGAGTAACAATTAACAAATGGGGGGTAACGAATGTGTGATGATACATGTCTTAACAAATTAACATAACATAACTAGTTGCTAGGCTTACCTTTCTTCCATAGGACAGCTCCATGCATTTGGCCGCAGAAAGCTATTCCTTCAATTGTTCCGGGACTTATAGTTCCATCCCCAAGTTCAACCAGACATGATAGTAGACATTTCCATATGTCTCGGGGGTTCTGCAGATTTGAACCAGAAATATTTTCCCTACTACTACTACTAGTTGGTGTTCTAGTTTGAGTTTCCTTCTCAGGACCAGGTCCAATCTTCTTTGAGGCTCTCTTTTTTATATCAAAAGTTGCACTATCAACCAATGAGGCTTTGATAAAAGTTGTCCCTAGATCAATCCCTATCCAAAACTCCGCCATGGTGGATTCAATTTTACAACCCAGTTAGCGCAGAGTCCCAACAAAAAGGTTGCTGAAATAGTGTAATACAGCTAGCCTAGTAGAATATCCAGCACTTTGATATTTACGTATAGCTGGAGCGCGATTGGTTTACCGATGCGGTCGCGTGACTAATCAGGTCAAGGTCGAGTCAGAAGAAGTTTTTCTGAAATTCATGGTAAGTGCAATCGCAATAGGTGTTTTCTCATTGAGCGCAGTGTTTGCTTTCCGCTGTTTTGGCACTGAGAACTACTTGTTTTGCGATACCTCCGAGGGACATGTACTAAAATTCTGATATGTTCATTCATTTTTATGTCTACTTTCGATGGATTTTCGGTTTCACCACCACTCACCAGTCCATTTATTTTTCCTTGGCTGTTGTGTTGACTGTTGAGTGTTGTTGTTGGCATTTCACTTGACCAATCCAAATGGATTGATCATTTGAATGATGTTTAGTTTTCTTGCGATCCTGGCTAGTTTGAATTTCCCTTGAATTTCATTTCGAGCTAGGTTTATTAGGCTGTTGATAAGCTACTTCCTCACCCCCAGTGGGTTGGTCAGTTGTACTTGTTCCCAACCAATAATAACTATTACTATAGTACTAGTAGTAGTATATCGTAACTACTAACTAGTAACCTAACTAAGTTACTAAGCTAATTACACTGACTTAGTTACACTGACTCACTGAGCCAGTTCTTAGACTTCCAATGAGTTAGTAACTTCTTACAGTTGAATAGTTGATTTATTTATTAGTTGCTGGTTAAGAGTGGAGAATGGTCTCTTGCTAGCTATACTACTTAACTTCTGTTTTAAGCCGAAAATTTAAGGCAAGCTAATTACTTTAGACTAGTTTATAATTATATTGAATTCTTAAAGTTTACGCTAATGCAAATGCTGAGTTATGAGTATATGTTAGTAGTTGCCAGCCTATTTAGTTTTACATTGTACTCGGAGTTTAACTATGTCAAACGAACAATTCGGACCGATTCTGCTACTTGATAGCAGTAAAACCTAATTGCACTGTCGAAATTCCACACAGAATGGTGTAGTTGTCGGAGCTGTTATCGTCATCTTGTTTCAGTTATTATATCTGTCTTTGGAACACCGCTGGAAAGGCGTTGATGAACTGCCTCAAAGGAGATACGGCCATGGTGAATGTCGGAAGACGTCAGAACGAGGATGACGATGATGTACCAATTGTCGGGGCTGATGACGATTCGTTATCACATTCACAGGTTTGGTTCAGTCATGGAGCTATCCTGTTATTACTCTATGGGATGAATCTATGAATTCAGTTAATAATCACAGATGACTTTTCTCAGGAATTTCTGTATTCTATTCCTGGTTAAATTTGGTTATGGAAAGATATGAACTCTTGCAGTTGTTCGAAACTGTCCTCTCATACAAATTCTCTACAGCTGAGTTTGTGGGCCTCCACTCTAAAATTCTGTGGAGCAGCACAAAACATCTAGTCCAATACTAACAAATGCACAATCTCTTGGGTAGATAGTCAGAATACCCCAGCAAAAACAAAAGTTTTACCTTCACAAGCTCCAAGTGACTAGAGTGCGAAACACCTTTTAATATTACATTCTTACTCTCTCTTTAGGTTAAAATCTTTGATAATCTAACCTGTGCCATCGGTGAGTTTCTTTGATTGCTCAAGGCTCATTATATTACTGTTTTTGTGTTGTTTTAGCAATCAGAGACTGAAAGTCAGATGTCATTATGCACCCGCTATATCACAGTTGGTGTCCTTTTCTTTGTCAATCTCCTCAACTACATGGACAGATATACTATAGCTGGTAAGTAGTGGGGCGGTTACCAACTGGACTAACCACTTTTGAGGACAAAACATATAGGAATGTAATTTACAAATCAATCTGCCCGTCATCGATAACCTGTTGATATAGCCGAAAATGCCATTAAAGAGACAGCCCTGCCTCGATTTATTAAAACTCCAACGAATTATATCACACTTCTAAATATACCCTTTTAGTGATTTGGTGTCAAACCAGATTGAAGTGTCAATTTTTCTGGATTAAGCGTTATCTCACTGAGGACGTTTCTACCGATGTCTGCATTATAGCCTGTTGTGTTTTATATGGTTATGTATTATTCTAGGTGTTTTGGATGATGTGAAGGATTATTATAAAATAAATGATGCCGGCGCTGGCATTCTTCAAGCGATATTTATAATAGGTCTGTATCAACAGCAACATCGGCATCCCCATTCAGTCTTTTTCTATTCAAGCTACATTCTTGGTGTTTATTTCATCTCTGACAATATTCTGGGTATCAAAACCCAGTATGTGGACCATGACCCTCTATTGTGAATGCAAAGTCCCAACAGTGGACTATAACATGTCTAATTTTCGACTGTCTAGGGTTCTAGGCTTAGTTGATAGTGGTTTTTGAGACGACCATGCTGCTGATAAAAGTTATGAGTATGCTTGTAGGTTATATGTGTTTCTCGCCAATATTTGGTTACTGCGGCGACAGATATAATAGGAAGTATCTAATGACAGGAGGAATTCTCTTCTGGTCCGCCATCACACTTGCCGGTTCCTTTGTTCCCGCGAATGTAAGTACTGAGTACTACAATAGTAAGTAAAAATTTTAAGAATCTAGCAAGTGTATAGTTTGTGTCATAATGATAAGTGTAAAAAAATCAGTGAGGAGAGAATAACCAGAAGACCCAGGTGAACATCAGCCATAGACATAAAATGTATTATGTGTCTATGGTGCGAACCCTGTGACAGTTTCAATGCATATGACAAAGGGAGGGCTGATGTATGCACCTGACCTCTGCTTATTAAAACCAATCAGGTTGCTTTTGTTACTTCAAACAGAGTGTACTCTGCTCAGTTGTAAAGTTACCTTTCTGTTGCATGCTAATTGTTTATGAGTATCACACAGTTTGTTGACCGAACTGGACTGTCTTATCAGGCTTATCAGTGATGAGTTCCCCAAGTAAAGTTTGCCTATCTAATGTATGCTCTAAACAGTTAATTTGATGTTTGTATTTATTGCATTGGAACGCAACTTCCATAATTGCCATAGTACTTTTGTTGAACGCAGTAGCGGAATATCCTTGCCACTATTTGCTGTTGTTTAGGTGTTCACTCCTACCATCTATTGGAATAGAATAGACAATTCTGAATGTACACAGTCTAGTGAAAAGAAATCAACTGAAGCGGAAAACCCAACACATTCCTAACTTATAGCACAGTGATTTTACTATGTTAATTTTTGCAGGCGTTTGGAGCATTTGTGTTTCTGAGAGGGCTAGTTGGCATTGGTGAGGCAAGTTACTCAACTATCGCTCCTACTATTATCTCAGATCTGTTTGTGAAGGATAAACGCTCCCTGATGCTCATGTTGTTCTACTTCGCTATACCAGTTGGCAGGTAAATAACTGAAACATGAGAAAATAACTTCATTCTTAAAATGTTGGGATAGCTCAGTAGCTAGAATGCTTGGCTCGAGATCGTGAGATTACGGATTCAAGCCCTACTCGTGCCTATCTCCTGCTGTCAGTGTGAGCTCCTCACATGATGCCCAACTCATCTGATTTCAGGACCAGTCTCAGGTATAGGAGGTCCACTAAATACAATGCCACTTTTGCTTATGTTTATGCTCCACATTGTTTTTCTCCCAGTGTGATCATGTATCATCAAGCCACAACTGCTCCCACTAAATACAACACAATCCAATACAGAAAACATGTTTGGCTGACTCATAGAGTTATCCTCTCTGGGCTGCCCGAACAACTAGTCTGTCCTTGACTTTGTTCCGGCAGGTGTCCATTATCATAATCTGTTGGTTCCAGTGTGCATGCGCCTGCATGTCTGATTAACCTGATAATCGGGCTAAAACTATAGATGGCATAGGTACAACAGCTATGCCTGTTTAAAACTAAGATAAGTTCTATATTCAGGAAATGCTGGTTTGGTTTATCATGACTCACTCTGGTTTGTATTGGACTTGGGTTGATGTCTAAATTTTCTATTGCTTCACTACAGCGGTCTCGGATATATCGTGGGAGCTAACCTTGCTCCAGCATTCTCTAACCTGTTTGGGGGAGGCTATCACTGGCAGTGGGCACTGAGGGTCACACCGGCATTGGGAGTTATCTGTTGCCTACTCATTATGATCGTCACAAAGGAGCCGCCGCGAGGAATGGCCGAACACGCTGCCCCTTTACATCGAACTACTGTCAAACAGGATATTATAGCTCTGGTTAAAAAGTTAGTATATCCTATGCATCTAGTTAGAGGGGAGAATAACTCTAGGGTCATACATCACTCCTGCTGATTACTATGGTGATGGTGTACTACTCTATCTTCTTTTTGTGAGAAGGAATTCGTCTTGTTTCAAATGGCAATATGATCCACTTGGTGTAGCTACTTGAGCTTTTGAATGTAACATGTAGCATGAGTCCAATTCAAAGTGCAGAAATAAGTCAGTGGAATATCTTTTCTTTTAGTATGTCTGAACCCAGCAATTTTCTAATGTTTCAGCTGTATGGCGAGAGCTTTTCAGAGTTATCTTACATTGCGTATTTCGAGCACAAAGAAGGCAACTCCCAACATTTCGCTTAGGTTTCTGTTGTACATAGGCCATGTTAATTCCATTCTGTTATACTAACTAACAGACAATTCCTTCCTATGCATTGTTGGAACTGCAGTTATGTAGTGCATATCAATGACCAGGTTTGCGAACGCAGGGGCAGCCATTTCCCTCCATGTCCCAGAAGATATTGACCACTATTGTGTAGCACAACCAGTCAATGAGTTGAATTAGTGTGACTTTGATTAGGGCAACTGGCCATGTTCTCTGGCTCAATATCAGATGTCTATTGTAGTAAATCATTTGTGCTGGATACGCTTGGATTTACGTGCGTCGCATTCATCGCCGGAGCTCTGGCCCTCTTCGCTCCGTCCTTTATTCACAATGCTTACAAGAAAGGAGGGCATGACATAGAACTACGCACGTGAGTGTCTCCCTGCCAGCATATAGCCGAGGCCTTATCTCCATCGTATGAAACCCATTAGGTGGGAGGCCGCTCTGCACATGCGATGCAGTGATTACTGAAATTAATCCACCATCTCATATGACATTGGTTTAGTAGTTGTACACATATCATCGCGCTAACTGTGCTTCAATGTTGGGCTCTTACTTTTCTGCTGTTTGCTTTTTTGTTTGTTCTGATTCTACCTTTACATGTTGCCAAGCGCCTTGTCAATCCGCACGGCTTCGTTTCTGGGCACTGACTCTACCCCACTTTTTTTTGGACATATTCCAATATACAGGTTTTACGGGTCTAATATAGATCTATACATCTTCCCATGTTAGATGCCTGCCTGTAAAAATCGCAAAGAAGCTTATCCTCTGTTTATGTGTTAAACACAGCTGAACCCCCTGGTACTTAGAATATAGATCAACGGTTACCCTTTTTGGGGGCAGTAATGCCATACACATCGCAATGTTCATTAAGTCTCAAGTGGATCATCAGTAAACTATAACCTCTCTTTTTTTAGCGTTTCCCTGTACTTCGGCATCATCACAGCCTCAGCTGGTTTTCTTGGCATTTTGATTGGCTCACGGACGGCAACTTACCTGAAAAGGCGTTATCCAAACGCTGACGCCTTAGTCTGCGCTGCCGGCCTGTTCCTCAGTGCCCCATTTCTTTTTATAGCATTAGTTGTCTGTGAATTCAACATGGTCGCCACCTGGGTGAGTGACCTTGGATATAGGTTAGGAATTCAGACACAATTACCAGATGGGTGTTGTCTGCTCTCAATAAAGTTGCATCGAAGTTTAATTGAAGCCAACTTAGAACCCACGAGCCCATTAGAATTGGCTTTTGCTAATGCCATAGAAATAGCACGCTGCTAGTTAGAACTAGTAGGTATTTTATCATTGATGGCTTTTTGCCAAAAATCACAGATTTAATTCTGTGAATTTTAAGCACGCTGTATGTAAACTTTGAGTTGCGCCGAATGTTAAATTGAATTTCGTATCCTTCTGACTTGGCAGTCATCATGATGATTGAGATATATGCCCTATATTGTAAGTCCTTCTTTCATTCTAGATACTGATTCTGCTTGGAATGACAATGATCTGTCTGAACTGGTCACTAGTGGCTGATATAGTTTTGGTATGTTTTATCATGGTTTCCTATTCGATACTGGTTTCGCTTAGTCCATCTCCAACGTTTTTTTGGACTATTCTCATCTTAATTTTTGTGGCTTGCTAACCAAACCCTCTGCCACAAATGTAGCTTTGCCTAGTTCAATACAAATTACAAATGTTTTTTGAGTAGGTTGGATACGATTCCTGTCTGGTGTCCCAGGACTATCCCCTGAGACTTGTAGCACATGATTCGCGTTGAATTAGCGAGTGCATCGGTAGAGTGTGAATTGGCCCGGGCAAGCTAGCTTACACTATAAACTCCCCACGTTCCCAACATTGATCTCGCTTGCCAGATGGCAACCTTACTCAATAATGAGTGGGAGCCTATTATTTCATTGTCTGGTGTCAAACCAATACAATGTTTTTTTAGTATACCGTGGTTCCCACGCGAAGATCCACAGCTGAGGCAATGCAGATATTTTTTTCTCATTTACTCGGAGATGCTGGCAGCCCATATCTGCTGGGACAGGTGAGTGATGAGTCCGCCATGTGAAGCTAAGATCACCCCTCTGTTGTTAAAGATTCGCCTCTCCTGGGTGTTAAGAAAACCGGAGTTCTCAACAGGTGACTTGCCTTTGGTGGTCTGACCCCCAACCCCTAAAACAATTACATCTGACAGTCCTGGCCCATGTTTGCCATTGGAATGAGGTCATTCCTGATGGACTAGCGAGGCTGATGCTTGTACAATTCTCCCTCACTTCAAATTGATCTTCTTCAAGCAGGAAGGATGGACAATATCATTATTAGAGACTAGGATGATGCAGTCGCTTTGTTTAGTCTGAGTTTTCATTTATACTGGAACATCTGTGCTGGGATAGGTATAGTATTATAATCCAATAGAGGTCTCCTGGTTGCATTCTTCCTAGAGAAATTGCTGGTCCAACTGCATGCAGGCATGTACTAAGGTGCAGGTCCTATATGTGTTGTTGGACCTGCCTCATTTTAGGTACCAAGGGCCTTCTCACTCCATTAAAACCAATCTATTGGTTGTTTTAGCTATCAGTGGCACTAGAGAAGACAGGTTTGGATGAGTTTCAGGCCATGCAGCGATCTCTGTATACCTGCATCTTCGTCGGTGTACTGGGCGGAGGATTTTTCCTGGCATGCAGCCTCTTTGTGGAAAGAGATCGTGCCAAGGCTGACGCTGTTGCACATGGTAAAGAAGGAAGCATTGTAGTGCACTCGGGTGACTGGGAGAGGGTCAACGCCCTGCCATATTTATGACACCTGTCGCAATGGAGCCGACAAAGCATAGAGTTATCCTACCCTAGAGTAGGCACTCGCGGTCATATTGTGCAACAGCTATGGGAACCCTGTGACCATATTCACTTAGGCTCTCAGCCAAGCTGCCATACAGCTGGTCGTGGATCAGCTCTAAGAATGTAAACCAGAAATATCCGGTCTACTTCCACGTCTTCTGTTTCGATCCATCCACATGAGTCATATCGACCCGATGAGCTCTGTGTCAAATTTCACTAGTAAATGCTAATAGGTGCGTTCGCATGCTTGACTTTTTCGCCGCGAAAGCTGCTCAAGAGCGCGAGCCAAAAAAGCATCGTTTACTTTCGGTCGCAATCTGCGACCGAAAGCACGCGAATAGTATTCCGCGACCGAAAGTAGGCCTTAGCTTAGTAGCAAAGAGGCTTTGTCACTATGTTGGGATAATGAATCGCGAACGATCATTTGGCTCTAACCGACGAGTTAAAGTTTGGAGAGGACAACTCTGATTCGATCAAAGTCCATCCTGAACTCGACTGCGTTTCCTCACCGTGACCATGCGTTTGCGCGCTCGCGACCAAAAATTTTTCAATAATTTCGGTCACGAGCACACGAATGCTGCTAATTGCATACATTGAATCTGCCTTAATTGCAGGCAGGCCAATCCCATCGGTTAAGCATATTAAGCTAACAGACATCACAGCAGTCCAAAATGGTTATTAAATTGTTAGCTTTTAACCTGTTGCAAGTTTTAAAAAAAGTTGTTTGTTTGGTTTTCCCAGACTGTTTATGGCCTTATTCACTAAACAGTCCGCCATCTCCAAGATACGTCTGTGTATCTCAAAATGTGCATCATGTTTCAGGGTCAACTGAACAGGAGGCAGAAGGCATTATTACGCCAGTACCCATCACTGATTCATTCCGCAATGATGCCCAACTCATAGTCGCTTAACTGTACTCCCAGAGTTTGTAGTTTGACTTTGCTCAGATTCAGATCTAAAATTGTTCTATTGTATTTTTGCTGTCTTTCGGAGATCGTCTGTTTTTGAGATAAATGAGATTGTCTTTTTTCATGTTTATAATATAAATATCAAATTAATTACAGTTAAAAAGCTTGAAACGGATGACTGGGAGCTTTCCAACTGAGGCTCTGTGTTATCTGATTATTGAATAGGAACAGGTTGCCGTTCTACAAGAGTAAAGTCATTTTCTTCTTCTGCAAAGTGAGCCATGACATGTGCCTCATACTCGG
>Ga0224511_10000377_pt1 | contig 20406 bp, 15 predicted proteins | sample SF_May12_sed_USG_2_FD_169988 | JGI IMG/M metagenome (GOLD analysis project Ga0224511, IMG submission 169988) | Sediment microbial communities from San Francisco Bay, California, United States - SF_May12_sed_USGS_8_1 | ecosystem: Environmental > Aquatic > Marine > Sediment | place: USA...
GACAGCATCATTCGTCCGAGAAAAACCCTAAGCTAATCACACATTACCGGCACACCCCGAGTCAGAGCGATCTGACTCGGGGTGATTTCGCTGATATATGCTAATGCCTCGACACCAGAGGCCACAGCCATCCTTAGTGTTTCTCCATAAACCGGATCAATACTATCGGCTGGCTTGAACTCTGACGCATCACCACGCTGGATGCAGAAAAAAATAACGGCGCGATAGCCTTGTTCTACCATACCGACCAGTTCCCGCAAATGTTTAACGCCTCGTGCACTGACAGCATCAGGAAATATTGCCGACTTATTTTGAGCAGTAGTGACATTTTTTACTTCGACGTAACAATCCGGTCTCAAGCCCGTAGCTTCCAGCAATAAATCGATACGACTACGCTCTTTCCCATAGGGGACTTCTCTACGAATAGCGCTATATCCGGACAACTCGCCGATAACTCCAGACACAATTGCCTCCTTCACCAGCTGATTGGCCAATCCGGTATTAATACCCACCAGAACATCATTCTCTATCTGCACCAACTCCCATGTATAGATATATTTGCGTTTTGGATTTTGGGATCGGCTCAGCCATACCCAGCTACCTGGGGTACAGCAACCTAACATGGATCCCGTATTAGCAGTATGGGCCGTTATTACTTCACCGGACTCCAGCTCTACATCCGCAAGAAATCTCTTATAGCGACGGATTAACCGGCCTATGGTTAATGGAGTGGAAAATTGCAAAAGAATGGGCCTTAATAAGAATATTGCTCAATAAAAGTGTTATGCCACTTATCGGGTCAATCCTGCCATCGAATAAATCCGGGACTGAGGACTACCATCAATAACCGATACACTACCGCCACCAAAGCACATAAGGAGAAAAATCATGTCCACATCCGCTGCCGAGAAACAACCTGTAACCGAGGCATTCACTCATCGTCACTCCGCACATCCTGTCATTACCCTGTCTCCGGCATTAATAAAAAATATTTTGAAAACGATGGAAGTTGCGGGATTTACTGCCGGACCTTCTGTCCTGGCCTTTAATTTGTTTAATTTCAATATATCGAAGCTTGGGCTTTATTACAGCGAGCCAGCCCAGTACGGCATTGCCATTGGTGTGTTCCTGATAGCACTGGCACTGTTACTGCGCAGCAAAAAGAACTCTTAAATCGACGAATACAGCCAGAGCACTTTCTTATTTGGCTCTGGCTGTATCGGCTGGCGACTCTTGCATTAGAACTTGATATCCAGGCCAATAAATCCGCCATCATCAATAGTAACATCGCGCGTACTTCCCTCCAGACGAATCTGTACTTCTCTGAAACCAACATACAGGGTTCCCGTTTCAAACAAACGGAACTCCAGGCGGGCACCCCATTCCCAAAATCGGTCGCCATCAAGACCGGTTACAATCTCGGGTGCATAAAACGCATTAATACCAAAACCCACCTTAGAGCCCTGGGGAAACAATTTTACCTGTCCACCTATAGCGAGCGCCGACACATCAACTGTATCCGTTGATAAAAGATAACCCCTGAATCCCAAGCGACCTTCAAAAACGTTGTCACCGGAATACCCATCACCGGTCACTTCCAGACCGGCATGCAACAACGTGGCGGAACTACCCTGATCCGGGTTTACAAAAAGCCCGCCGAAACTGAAATCCTTTGTCCCGCGATCCAGGTTATAGATGGCTCGTACGCTTTCATTACTGAAATTGACATCCAGCGAATCAGCGCTGACCGTGGCAACCGGCACGAACACCATGATTGTAATAATTAGGCTACGTAACATTCGATATTCCTGTTTGATTGGCAATGTAGGGTCGAATCTTTACATTGACGGAAGGACAAATCAACTGGATGTCCAGGACCTATGTCCATACATGCAGCCGCACACTATGCTAATTACTTAATTGAGGACTTAACAGGATACTTTTCATTTTTTAATCAGTTAGTGGTATCACAGAGAATTTTATTGTTACTCGCGGTAATGCTGTGGCTATTTAGGGCTGGCTGGCAAAATAAGAGAATGTGGCGATGCAAGGCGATTCACTAGAAAAAAATCTGGTCTCAATAAAATCGGGGGAAAAAATTTAACGGCGAATTTAGTTTGGCTCTGTTCGGAATAATTTCACGACAAAAAATCTGCCCGAAGACTTATCAATCAGAGCAGTTACACTAACCGGCGCCAGGCAGTGAAATAATTGTCTGGCCGACCAGATCACCTCTGAGTTTTGCCATATCCAGTGCTTCGGCTGCTCTTGATAATAATGTTTCCGGCTGATCCCCCGGAGAGTAAATGGTCAGGACACTGGAGAATCCTGGCAAAGGAATGCTTCGGCCATCATGGTTGACGACGGTGTCACTGGCGTGTTTCTGGGCCTTTTCCAAGGCCCTTTGTGCGCCCTCTTTTTGGGTATTGGGAAACATGATCGCAAATTCATCTCCGTTATAACGGGCGACAACATCATAAGTGCGAAAGTGACTCAGCACCTCCCTGGCATAATAGGCAAGCACACTATCTCCTGCGCTGCGGCCATATTTTTTGTTAATGTCCTTAAGATTATCAATATCAACAATTGAAACTGCCAGAGAAAATCCGTAGCGCTTGGCACGACCCAGCTCCGCTTTAAGCTGCTGTTTGAACGCCTCGGTTTTCGGTAATCCAGTAAGCTCATCAATGATGCTGTGCTTTGACACTTTCTCCAGTTTTTTTTCTAGCTCGTCTTTTTCGGAGCGGGCTTTCTTCAGAGAGGAATCTACCGCAGCCAGTTCCTGACCCAATTCACCATGTCCAGCGATAAGCTCTTCCATTCCCCGCACCAGCAAATGCTTCAGATCCATCAGATCATCCGCTTTTTCAGCCAATTTTAGCGCCCGCAAATTGGACTTTAACAATGAAGTAAATTCACTATTGCGCAAAACGGTGTTAGTAACATTCTCTACCAACTCCTGCTGCACTGGCTCCACGTCCGTAACAACCGACTGTTGCTCGGCGGAAAACACGGGCTCTGTGATAATCTTTTCTCCGGATTTCTTGATCTCTGGCACCAAACTATCTGATGCATCTTTCTTTTGTTTTTGTTCCTGTGATCCGGACTTCTCTGTCGCGGGTTTTATATAGACTGACAATCGCTGCTGGGCCAAACGGGCCTTCACTCTGGTAACGGGATTTCCCTTGGGGTCATCAGCATATCTTCCTAACAACGCATAAATAAACCTCAGAAATGCTCCCTCTACCCGCTCTTTCGGACCGCTATATTTGGCCAGACCGCGCTCAATGACGCCATACAATAGGGCGCCGTCAGAGGTACGCTTAAGACCCTCTAGCTGCGTCCTGACATTTTCAACAATTGACAGGTCTTCATCCGGGCGATGCTGATTTGACAAAAAGGCTCTCCGCTCCCAATCACTGAATACTTAAATCGACATTACTGTATAAAAGGTAGTCCGGAGCAAAGGGAAAGACAACCCGAAAAATGGAGAAAAAAGATCAGAAAATCAATTAGTTCGACTAATGGATCTGGTATGGAGAATCGCCGGGTAAGGCAAAAAACGGGTCATTGCGCTCCGAGATTTCCATGATTTGCCTGCCGTCCTGGTTTGCCTGCTTTAACGCTTCCCCGGCCCGCTTTAGCAGTCCGTGGGCCGTTTCTTCTGTGCGCGCCAGGGCGATACCGCATGAAAAAGAGGGCAGCTCATAGTTGATGCCACCTATCTCATATTGCCTTGCGCTGGCACGACGCTGCGCCTCGGTTAGGGCGCGAATGGCGCCATCTACGTCAGTATTGGGCAAATACATGGCGAATTCAGCCTGGCCGGTCCGGGCCACCATATCATGTTGGCGGAACTTCGAAATGACATCCTGTGCATAAAATTTCAGCAACTGGTCCCTGACCCCGATGTCACTGACTGCATCCTTCTTATCGACAGCCAGTACGCAAACGGATAAGGGATACTTGTGTCGACGCGAGCGGCCCAGTTCAGCCCCAAGATACTTTAAAAATGCCAACCGATTCGGAAGCCCGGTGTATTCATCAACAAGCGTCAGCTGGCGGGTTTTGATAATTTCTTCGTGTAACTTGAGTTTATCCTGCTGCAATTTGTGCAAGGCGCTCTTGTTTTCTTTTAACTGTAGCGAAAGCCCCTCATGCCAATCAATCGCTTCTTCCAAAACGCTCAACAGGCTGTCCTTGAGATCGTTAACCTGATATTCGTTAGCAGCCGAGATAATCGAATAATAAATAGTACGCAGACTCAGCATAAGCTCGTTGTTTCGTGCTGCAAACTGCTGCAGATGATTGGCAGCTTTTTCCTCGGACGCCAGCAACTTGCGCCGATGCTCGGCGAGATTGAGGGATCCTCCATTTTCCATTTTCAGGTCGCCGTCAACAGGGAATGATGTCGAGGTAAGCTGCCACAACGTTGATGCAATATGCTCTTCAAGCAAATCTGCATTGCTGTTGTGATTAGTCTTTTTTTCGACCCGTGAACTCAACGGGGCTTGCTGCACCTTACTAATGTCACTTTCTAGTGAACGCGGATTAAGTCTGCGCTTAAGATATTTCGCGACAATATGAGCAGCAGCATCATCCTGGTTTATGGTCAGATACTGCCTTAACTGCGCATACAAATAGGAGACATATGCCCGGCGAACATGGCTTGTATATTTATCGGTAAGCGCCAGGCCTTTTTTCAGGCGCATATAAAGATCCCGACCTGCGGGAGTTGGAGTTAGCTGTTCCAGCAGGCCCAGTATTTTTTCCAGCAGTGCTTGCGGTTCCTTATCTGGTCCCTTCACTATTAATCCCCTCAAAATAAAACCATCTTGGCTGCGGTTTTGGTAAATCTACCCGGCTTGCGCACAAATAACAACGCCTAAAACTGAAATACTTAAGCAGAAATGTTCAAGAAATCAGTATGCGGGAAGGTATTTCTTAATAAGTTACTTGAATAGCATTCACGAACTGCCTCACTTCAAAAACTTTTAGTCGATCCAAAAAATGGATAAGAGTAATTCTATGGGGGGCTGAACAACCTGGGATTACTTGTGATAAACAGCACTCAGTTCGTGAACGGAGTTCACCAGAACAGCAACATGTTCCGGGTCAATGGTCTGATGGATGCCATGGCCCAGATTGAATACATGACCACTACCAGCGCCGTAGGCTGCCAGGACATCTGTGACTTCCTGGCGTATCCTGTCGGGAGAGGCATAGAGAATGGAAGGATCCATATTACCCTGCAATGCAACTTTATCTCCTACTCGCCGGCGAGCATCACCGATATCCGTCGTCCAATCCAGACCCAGGGCACTACAACCACTTTCGGCCATACTCTCCAGCCACTGTCCGCCGTTTTTGGTAAACAGCACAACGGGCACTATACGGCCATCATTCTCTCTGACCAGTTTTGCCACAACCTGCTTCATGTAGTGTAACGAAAATATCTGATAGTCCCTTGGAGTCAACAATCCTCCCCAAGTATCGAATATCATCACTGCCTGAGCACCGGCGGCAATCTGGGCATTCAAATATTGAGTCACCGCATCGGCTAGCTTGCCCAATAACTGATGCATGGCGCCAGGCTCATCAAACATCATGCGTTTAGCGTGGCTGAATTCCTTGCTGCCGGCACCCTCCACCATGTAAGTGGCCAGTGTCCACGGACTTCCGGAAAATCCTATCAAAGGTACGCGTCCGTTTAGTTCACGACGAATTAAACGTACTGCATCCATAACGTAACGCAGCTCCTGCTCCGGATCTGGCACTGCCAGCTTTTCAATTGCTGATAATGTCCGTAGAGGGGTTTTAAACCGCGGGCCCTCCCCTTCCGCAAAATAAAGGCCCAGTCCCATGGCGTCGGGAATGGTCAATATATCGGAAAACAGGATAGCGGCATCCAAAGGAAATCGATCGATGGGCTGAAGCGTGACCTCGCATGCCAACTCCGGATTCTGGCACAGGCTCATGAAGTCTCCGGCTTTTTCCCTGACAGCACGATATTCCGGCAGGTAACGTCCTGCCTGACGCATAATCCATACCGGTGTCACATCCACCGGTTCCCGGGAAAGGGCGCGCAAAAACCGGTCGTTTTTTAGTTGTGTCATAGATGATACCGGATAAAAGTTTTGTTAAGGCGCGCGGTGTCAATCGGATCGGTTAAATCTCAAGGTAATCCAAAATACCTTCCGCCGCCTGGCGTCCTTCATGCACTGCTGTCACCACTAAATCAGATCCGCGCACCATATCCCCGCCTGCGAACACCTTGGGATTACTGCTTTGATATTTATATTGCCCGGTTGCCGGTGCCAGCACCCTTTCACGATCATCCAGATTAATGCCTGCAGCGGTAACCCACTCTGGAGGATTAGGACGGAAACCGAATGCAATAATGACATGATCCGCCTCGATAATCTCCTCGCTGCCCGGGATAACCTGGGGCGAACGCCTGCCCCGGGCATCGGGCGCACCCAGTTCAGTCTGAACCAGTTTGACGCCTTGCACTTTATCTAGCCCGACAATCTCTACCGGCTGCCGGTTCCAGAGAAAATTCACGCCCTCTTCCCTGGCATTGCCCACTTCCCTCTTTGATCCCGGCATGTTTTCTTCGTCGCGCCTGTAAGCACAGGTCACTTTCGCGGCACCCTGGCGTATGGCGGTACGATTACAATCCATTGCTGTATCGCCACCGCCCAGAACAACCACGCGCTTTCCGGCCATATCAATAAAGGGCTCATCACCGGACATGCCCAGCAGCTTTCTGGTATTCGAGATTAAAAAAGGCAGGGCATCATAGACGCCGGAGATAAACTCGCCGGGAAAACCGCCTTTCATAAATTGATAAGTGCCCATTCCCAGGAACACGGCATCATGCTCTTCCAGAATTTTGGCAAATGGAATGTCCTTGCCTATCTCCGTATTCAAAACAAATTGTATTCCCATATCTTCCATAATAGCCCGGCGCTGCCGCACAACCTCTTTTTCCAGCTTGAACGCAGGTATGCCAAATGTGAGCAGCCCACCGATCTCCGGGTAACGATCATAAACAATTGGCTGGACACCATTGCGTACCAGGATGTCGGCGCAACCCAATCCGGCGGGCCCGGCTCCGATAACGGCGACCCTCTTATCGGTTTTTACCACGGAGGACAGATCTGGTTTCCAGCCCGCTTTAAAGGCCTCGTCGGTAATATACTTTTCGATGGCGCCTATAGTAACGGCACCAAAGCCATCCTGCAGTGTGCACGCGCCTTCACACAAACGGTCCTGAGGACAAACCCGACCGCATATTTCCGGCAGAGTGTTAGTTTGATTGGACAACTCGGCTGCCTGAATAAGGTTACCTTCAGCAACAAGCTGCAGCCAGTTGGGAATATAATTGTGTACCGGGCACTTCCATTCGCAATAGGGATTCCCACAATGCAGGCAACGCCCGCCCTGAACAGCAGCCTGTCCAGCACTGAATTGGTTGTAGATTTCCCTGAACTCGGTAATGCGCTGCTCTGCAGGCACTTTTTCCGGATCAATGCGCGGGATCTCGACAAACTGCATGACATTATTTTTTGCCATCAGGCCGCTTCCTGCCTCAGAGTCGAAAGCAAGGTCGCCATATCCGCTGCCTTCGGCTTGATCAGCCAGAACCTGCCAATCATATCGTCAAAGTTATCGAGTATATGGCGCGCCCAAGAGCTGCCGGTCTCGTCGATGAATTCAGATATAGTAGCGCGCAAGTAGTTACGGTAAGGCTCGGTGTTTTCCGTAGTGATTCGTTGGGCATCGACATCAGCGTTATGTTTGTCGACAAAACTGTTATCCAGATCCAATACAAAGGCGAAGCCGCCGGTCATGCCCGCACCAAAGTTCAGACCGGTTGAACCCAGAACCGTGACAACGCCGCCAGTCATGTATTCACAGCCATGGTCCCCAACACCCTCCACCACGGCTATGGCGCCGGAGTTACGCACGGCAAAACGTTCTCCGGCAGTACCTGAGGCAAGCAACTTACCACCGGTGGCGCCGTACAAACAGGTGTTGCCAATAATAGTAGTTTCCTGGCTCTCAAATGTGCAGCTCCTCGGAGGACGAATCACCAACTTACCTCCAGCCATACCTTTTCCCACATAGTCATTGGCATCACCCTCGAGGTATAGATGCAATCCGCCGGCATTCCATACGCCAAAGCTTTGTCCGGCAGTACCCGTCAGACGAATTACAAGAGGACTGGCCTCCAAACCCTTATTGCCATAGCGCCTGGCTATTTCACCGGACAACCTGGCGCCAATAGAACGATTGGTATTGCGTACTTCATAGGAAAATTCACCACCGGCTTTCTTCTCAATCGCCGGCAACATATCCGCCACCATTTGTTCAGCGAGCTCACCTTTATCAAAGGGCTCATTTCTATTTTCGACGCAGAAACGCGGCTTGTCCTTGGCAACACCACCGTCATCCAGAATGGGTCGCAGGTCCAGACCTTTTTGTTTGCTGGTATGACCAGGCAATATTTCCAACAAATCGGTGCGACCGATGAGCTCATCCAGACTGCACACACCCAATTTGGCCATCCACTCCCGTGTCTCCTGGGCCATGAAGCGAAAATAATTCATGACCATTTCAGGTAATCCTTTGAAATGACGCTCGCGCAGAATTTCGTTCTGCGTGGCAACACCGGTAGCGCAATTATTAAGATGACAAATACGCAAGTACTTACAACCCAGCGCAATCATGGGGCCGGTACCAAAACCGAAACTCTCCGCCCCCAAAATAGCAGCCTTGATAACATCAAGACCGGTCTTGAGTCCGCCATCGGTTTGCAGTCTTACCTTTCCTCTTAAATTATTAGCGCGCAACACCTGGTGGGTTTCTGTTAAACCCAGCTCCCAGGGGCTGCCAGCATATTTCACTGATGTCAGTGGACTGGCGCCGGTACCACCGTCATAACCTGATATGGTGATCAAATCCGCATAGGCCTTGGCCACACCGGCGGCGATAGTCCCTACGCCTGGCTCCGATACCAGCTTGACCGATACCAGCGCATCAGGGTTGACCTGTTTCAAATCGAAAATCAGCTGGGCCAGATCTTCAATAGAATAAATATCATGGTGCGGGGGCGGTGAAATCAGGGCCACGCCGGGGTTGCTATAACGCAGTCTGGCAATAAGTTCGTTCACCTTGTCACCAGGTAGCTGACCACCTTCACCTGGTTTTGCGCCCTGGGCGATTTTTATTTGCAGCACTTCGGCATTAACCAGATAGTGTGGCGTGACGCCGAAGCGGCCCGAGGCCACTTGCTTAATTTTTGAACGTTTTTCCGTACCATAGCGCGCAGGGTCTTCACCACCTTCTCCGGAATTGGATCGGCCGCCAAGACGATTCATGGCGATGGCCAACGCCTCATGGGCTTCCGGTGACAGCGCCCCCAACGACATTGCTGCGGTATCAAATCGTGGTGTAATGGCCTCCACCGGCTCTACCTTATCGAGAGGCACGGGCTTAATGTCCTTTCGTGGTATTAGTAAGTCGCGCAACACAGCGACGGGCCGATTATTAACAATAGCGGCAAACTGCAGATATTTTTCATAGTCGCCTGTTTGCACGGCTGCCTGAAAGGTCTGAACCACATCAGGGTTATAGGCATGATATTCGCCGCCGTGGATATATTTTAAAACGCCGCCCTGCTTGATTGTCTTACGCTCACTCCAGGCAGTCCAGGCAATAGCCAGGCTTTCATCCTTAAGATCAGCAAAACCCGCCCCCTGCAGACGGCTGGTGGTCCCCTTAAAACACAAATCAACCACTTCTTTCTTGAGTCCGACAATCTCAAATAACTGGGCGCCGCGATAACTGGCGATTGCCGATATACCCATCTTTGAAATAATTTTGTACAGACCTTTATTGATGCCTTTACGGAAGTTCTCCAGCGACTTAACTGCTTTATCTTGAACACATTCGCCGGTACGTACCAGATCACACAAACAATCGTAGGCGAGATAAGGATAAATTGCGGTTGCGCCATAACCGATCAGGCAAGCGAAGTGGTGCGGATCTCTTGCTGTACCTGTTTCCACAACAATATTGGCATCACAACGCAGGCCCTCTCGTATCAGACTATGATGAACCGCGCCAGTTGCGAGCAGCGCATGCACAGGCACCTTACCCTTCTCTATATTCCGATCCGACAATACTAAAATGGTCTTGCCATCTTTAATTGCTGTAACTGCCTGGGCGCTAATGGATTTTACTGCCTGCTCCAGAGATAAATCTTCAGGATAGTTCAGATCAATAACATGGTGAGCACAAGGCTCGCCCATGGACAACAATTGGTGAAACTTGCTGGTGGATAACACGGGCGAATTGACGATGATACGAGCAGCGTGCTCTGGCGACTCATCAAAAAGATTCAGCTCTTTACCAAAGCAGGTCTCCAGTGACATCACGATTTGCTCGCGCAAGGGATCAATAGGTGGGTTAGTTACCTGAGCAAACTGCTGCCGGAAGTAATCATAAAGTGGACGTTCTTGAGTAGAAAGCACAGCAAACGGTGAATCGTCACCCATGGAGCCCACCGCCTCCTGACCTGCCTCAGCAAGCACACGCAGCACCTGATCTCTCTCCTCGAAAGTGACCAAAAACATCTTTTCGTATGCCTGAAGTTTGGCCTTATCCATGGCAACACTACATGACTCTTCTTCATGCAGTCTGGATTCGATCCTGACGGCGTGGGACTTCAGCCAGACCCGATAGGGCTGGCGTTTTTTCAGGGCATCATCAATATCACCAGGCAATAATAATTTGCCGGTCTGGGTATCAGCAGCGATCATTTGCCCCGGCTTCAATCTACCTTTGATAACGACATCTTCCGGCTGATAATTGTAAACGCCGATTTCCGACGCCAAAGTAATATGGCGATCTTTAGTAATCACATATCGCGCGGGACGCAAACCGTTGCGATCCATAACGCAAGCGGCGTAACGACCATCAGTTAACACAATACCCGCGGGGCCATCCCAGGGCTCCATATGCATGGAGTGATATTCATAAAAAGCCTTTAACTCGGAGTCCATAGACTCCACGTTTTGCCAAGCCGGCGGAATCAACAAACGCATGGCACGGAAAATATCCATGCCGCCGGCCAACAAGCCCTCAAGCATGTTATCCAAACTACTGGAATCAGAACCTTCCATAGACACCAAAGGACGAACATCATCCATATTAGGTATCAGGGGGGTCTTGAATTTATGTGCCCTGGCAACAGACCAATTCCGGTTACCCTGAACAGTATTGATTTCTCCGTTATGCGCCAAAAAGCGAAACGGTTGCGCCAAACGCCATTGCGGCCATGTATTGGTGGAAAATCGCTGATGAAACACTGCTAATGACGTTTCCAGGCGATTATCATTAAGATCAGCATAAAATACCGGCATATAGGCCGGCATCACTAATCCCTTATAGGAAATTACGCGTTCCGACAGGCTGGCGACATAAAATACTTGATCATCAGCTTCCAGTTTTTTCTCACTTTGGCGACGTGCGATATATAAACGACGCTCAAATACTTCTGAGCTCATGTCTGCTGGTGCATTCACGAATATCTGCGCTATGGCAGGCAGGGTCTTCTTGGCCTCCTCTCCCAATGCCGAGGCATCTATGGGAACAGCGCGCCACCCCAGGGGGTGTAGCCCTTGTTGCCCTAGCGCATCTTCCAGAACTGTCTTGGCAGTATCAGAACTCTTGTTGTCCTGATTCAAAAAAACCATGCCCACCGCATACAAAGGCGCCAGCTCCCAACCATTTTCCTTGGCAAGCTCCCGGAAAAAACGATCCGGTTTTTTTAATAATACCCCGCAGCCGTCACCGGTCTTGCCATCAGCAGCGATGGCGCCACGATGCGTCAGACGGGCCAGGGCATGAATAGCGGTTTCGATTACCCAGTGGCTGGCCTTTCCGTCCATCTGGGCAATGAGACCAAAACCACAGTTATCCTTTTCAAAGGAAGGGTGGTAAAGACCTCCTGTTATTGAGTCTTGAGCAGTCACTGTTATTCCTGATTTATATGTCCGCGAATCCTGATCCCCATTATTTCCAGGCCTTTACCGACCTGCAGCCGGCAAAGGGCGCAAAAGTATACAGTTGCAGCGTGGGCGGTTCAATGGATCGGGAAAAGAATTCGGAAAAAAATCCGCTTACTTTCAGAGAGATACGATCAGGCGTTGAAATCAGGTGGGTGTTGAGGGGGAAAAAAGGCGTTCATGCTCGCCAATAGCATAGCGATCTGTCATACCAGCGATGTAGTCTGCAGTCACCCTAGCGACCTGCCCGGACTGGGCGGGACCGCCATTGGCATCAATTTTTTGCTGGTACTGTGGGGGCATTAATCCATGATCCTCGGTAAAGGCCCGGAATAACTGCTCGATAATTCGAGCAGACTTAACTGTCATCCGACGCACCCGGTAATGGTGATACAGATGTTTTCTCAAAAACTGTTTAAGCTCCAGCGTGCTTGTTCTCATCGCTTCGCTATAGGCAACCAGTGCTGATTTTTGATCCCTGACATCATCAATTTTCATGACGTTGGCGTCAGCAATATTTTTTTGACTGGTTTCGATAAGATCAACCACCATAACGTTTATCATACGGCGTATAGTTTCGTGAACACATCGGCGTTGATCAAGATTTGAATATTGCCTGCTTACTATTTCGTACTGGCGAGCAAATAAATCTATCTGTTGCAACTGGGTAATTTCTATTAAACCATAGCGCAGGCCATCGTCCACATCATGGTTGTTATAGGCAATTTCGTCCGCCAGATTGGCTAGCTGTGCTTCCAGGCTCGGCTGTTTCTTTTGCAAAAAGCGCTGACCCAGCTCACCCATATCTCTGGCATTCTTGTGCGAACAATGCTTCAGTATGCCCTCGCGGGTCTCGAACGTCAGATTCAGGCCGGGAAACTCTGCATACCGTTCTTCCAATAAATCCACAACCCGCAAGGACTGGAGGTTGTGCTCAAAACCACCAAACTCGCTCATACATTTGTTCAACGCGTCCTGCCCGGCATGACCAAACGGCGTGTGACCCAGGTCATGCGCCAGGGCGATTGCCTCCACCAGATCTTCATTAAGCTTAAGAGCGCGCGCGATAGACCGGCCAATCTGTGCGACTTCTATAGAATGCGTCAGGCGCGTACGAAACAGGTCGCCCTCGTGATTCACAAATACCTGGGTTTTATATTCCAGGCGACGGAAAGCAGCGCTATGAATAATTCGATCCCGATCACGCTGGTATTGACTACGGTAGGAAGGATCCGGTTCCCCGTGCAAGCGACCGCGGGATGTTTTATCACAGGCAGCACAGGGAAGCAGCTCCATCATTATTCCCGCATTGCTTCCAGCGTCGCCGACAGGTCAGCATCCGAAAACTTGCTGGTCACGACTGCCTTACCGAGGGCTTCCAGCAAAACCAGATTTATCTTGCCGGCAGTTGCCTTTTTGTCCACTGACATCAGCTCTCTCATTTGCATACCGGACAATTTCTTGGGGGCGCGAACAGGTAACCTCGCCTTCTTGATTAGTGTCTCAATTCTCCAGCAATCGTTGTCAGACAGAAACCCCATACGCCTGGACAGATCCGCCGCCATCACCATGCCCGTAGCCACCGCTTCGCCATGCAACCACACGCCATAACCCATGCCGGTTTCAATGGCATGACCAAAAGTGTGACCCAGATTCAACAAGGCTCTGGCACCGGTCTCTCTTTCATCCTCAGCCACTACCTCGGCTTTGTGTTTACACGACTGGTAAATTGCCTCCGTAACAATACTGCTGTCGCGCGCCAACAACCCTTCCATATTTGTTTCCAGCCAAGCGAAAAAATCACTGTCGCGAATTAAACCGTATTTAACAACTTCTGCAATGCCGGCAGAAAGCTCTCTGTCGGGCAAAGTTTTTAGTGTATTTGTATCGATCAATACACATTGGGGCTGATAAAACGCACCGATCATATTTTTTCCCAGCGGATGGTTAACGCCTGTTTTTCCCCCGACTGAAGAGTCTACCTGCGCCAGTAAGGTAGTTGGAATCTGTATGAAAGGCACACCGCGCATATAACATGCCGCAGCGAATCCGGTCATATCGCCGATTACCCCGCCACCCAATGCGATAAGCGTGGTTTGTCTATCACAGCGAGCACCGAGAAGATCACTAAATATGTGATTAAGGTATTCCAGATTCTTGTATTTTTCCCCATCGGGTAAAATTATGGAGAGCGGGTTATGTTTATTGAGCAACCTTAACACTGCATCCAAATACAATGGTGCTATTGTATCATTGGTAACAACAGCTACACGCGATCCTTTTATGTGCGCAGTTAATAATTCACTGTTTTGTAATATTCCGGCACCTATGTGTATGGGATAACTGCGTAATCCGAGATCCAGGTTCAGAGTCTTCATAATGTATCCAGCGCCTCTACCTTGTTTATTATTTCTTTTGCTACTGTAGCGGGAGCACGGTTATCGGTGTCAACAATAAGATCCGCCTCATCAGTATAAATCGGCCCACGAACAGCCAACAGATCTTCAATGGTCTGCCTCTTATCTCCATTCTGTAGCAATGGACGTTTTCTGTCATTCCGGGTTCTTTCAACCAGCGTATCAATACTTGCACGCAAATAGACAACGAAGCCCCTGGTACGAAGGATCTTCCTGTTTGCTTCCGAAAGGATAGCGCCTCCCCCTGTAGCCAATACAATATTGTTCTTCTGTGTCAGCTCATCCAACAGCTCGGATTCTCTTTTTCGGAACCCGGGCTCTCCCTCAATTTCAAATATTATAGAAATGCTGACACCGGTTCGTTTTTCCAGCTCATGGTCCAAATCGATAAACTCTTTTTTGAACTGAGAGGCTAATTGACGCCCGATAGTGGATTTACCCACACCCATGGGACCGATTAAATAGATATTTTCTGGGCTATTCATGGAAAAGATATGCCAGTATCCCGGCAATAAATCAAGCCGGGATACTGGTACACGGAAAGAATCTCTCTAGTGTCGCCGTTATTTTGCGCTGGCGAGCTCGGATAATATGCGGGGTGTCAGGAAAATGAGCAATTCAGTTTTGGAGTCCACCGCTACCTTGTTTTTAAATAAGTGTCCCAACAAGGGCACATCGCCAAAAAATGGAACTTTTGTTTCTGTCTGGCTCTTATCCAATTCATAGATACCGCCAATCACCACTGTCTCGCCATTATCTAGCAACACCTGGGTCTCTATTTGTTTAATATTCAGAATACCTTCCAGGGCATCAGCAAAGTTATCCTTGGATACCTTTACGTCCATTATAACCCGGTCGTCAGGCGTAATGCGCGGTTCAACCTCAAGCTTCAGTACCGCCTTTTTGGTTACCACTGTCCCCACACCCAGTACGCTGGTAGTAAATACCCGCTCCTGACCCTGTTCAATTTTTGCGGCCTGGCCATTAGCAGTAACAATTCTTGGGCTGGATATAATCTTACCTTTTCCTTCCTGCTCCAATGCGGATAGCTCAAGGGATAACAGCGAACCGGTGCCCAACTTGGCAATAGTTAAAGCCAGGCTTCCGGCCTGAGAAGCACCAATACCGGCGGTCGGTAAATTCACATTGAGGCCATCGGAGCTAATAATGTTCCCATCAAAACCCAACGTTGTTCCCTGGGTGATCTGTTGACTCGCGCCTATGTTGGTACCCTTGACCCCAAACTTGGCGCCCAACTGCTTACTAAAATTATCCGTCGCCTCCACCAGGCGGCTCTCGATTAAAACCTGGCGAACCGGCTGGTCCAGCTTTGCAATGAGCTTGCGCAACTCCCCTATCTTGCCTGGTGTGTCCTGAATCAGGATCGAGTTGGTGCGATCGTCCGTGGTCACCTGACCCCTTGGCGATAGCAGTGAATTAGACTCGGTGCTTTCCTTAGTCACCGCCACACCACTGCTAAATACCGGGTGTTCACTGGTTCCTGTAGTAATCGCCTTAATGGATTTTAGTAGTTTTGCGATGTCACTCGCAGCCGCATAATTGATCTGTATTAACTCCGAAACAAGGGGCTCTAACTCCACCGCTACTTTTGCGGCCTCAAATGCTGCTTTTTCCTTAGCCGCCACTTCATCAGAAGGAGCCACCGTAATTACATTGCCTTTTCTGCGCATAGCAAGATTTTTGGCATCAAGAATCAGGTCCAGTGCCTGATCCCAGGGCACATCCTTTAGCCGCAGAGTAAGATCACCTCTTACAGTATCACTCACAACAAAATTCAAACCGGTAAAATCTGCCAACACCTGCAGCGCAGCGCGTGCCTCAATGTTCTGGAAGTTTAGCGACAACTTTTCGCCACTGTACCCAAACTCATCTTTCTCTTTCTCGCCTTCCTTTTCGATTACCGGTTTGACATTTAACGTAAACACATTTCCGGCCTGGTAAGCCAGATGCTCGTATTTGCCGGTTGGCGCAATAATCATTCTTGTATTCTTGCCGTGGCTAAAGATGTCTATCGTTTGTACGGGCGTAGCAAAATCAACCACATCCAGACGGCGCTCCAACTCCCGCGCCAAAGACGTATCCAGAAAATCTAGAATGATGTCTCCCGCCTGCTCTTTAATATCAATGCCAACCGCTGGATCCGAGAGCGTTACAATTAACTTGGCTCCACCGTGCTCGTCACGCCGGAAATCGACGTTGCTTACTCCGTGCTTCCCGACACCTGTGCTGCTGGTAAAACTGGTCTGCGTTTTGTCTTCGGCAGCACTGATAGCAGTCACTGGGCTATCCAGTGTAAACACTAGCGTGTTATCAACAACAGCGGTTTTGTAACCCACCGGTTTTACAAGATTCAATACAACCCGGGTTCTGTCCTCAGATTGAATAGCACGTACACTCAACAAGGCCCCCACGCCAACTTTCAACATACTTTCTTCTGCCTTGAGACCGGTATTGGCAAAATCCAGCGCAATGCGCGCAGGATTACTTATGGTAAATGCTTTGGGGGCTGCTGGTGGTTTGGACATTTTAAGACGTAGCTGCACTCGCCCACCAGGCAAGGTAGTGTAATTTAACTCTTCAATTTCGTTATCCAGCTTTCTTTGATTATCGGAATCTGCCGCTACCGGAGCTTGACTGGCAGCCGCACCCTCAACCTTGGCCGAAATCAGGTATCCATAGGGCGTCTGTTCCACCTCAAGGTCCCCTGAACCTGAGGCCAGAATATCAACATTTACCGTATTCCCTCCTTCAGCCAGATATGGGAAGACCCCCTTAATATCACCCCTGCCGCTTAACTCCTGTACATCGGCCCCTATCGTGCTTTTACGAAACTCAACCCGGAGACGTTTGCCGTCTTCTAGCTTCTTTGTTTTGTATCTGGCTTTACCATCGACATAGATTTGTATGCTGTTCGCCTTATCCGGATCCCAGCCAATCTTGGTGATCTCTCCAGCTTGCACTACCCCAGTAATCAAAAATGAGGCAAGCAAAACAAGAGCTCCTATTTGTGATTTGGTCGTGTGGTACCGAAAGTTTGTTAATATTTTCATCGGCTTGATCTCTCATTCAACGACGCTAATACTGGCGTCTCGTTTTATCCAGTCGCCCAACGGATCCTGAATAGTTTCAATAAGTTCTATTTTGTCTTCACTAATACTCACCAATTTACCAAAATTCTGGCCCAGGTAGTTTCCCACTTGCGCTTTATGGACTGTGCCATCAGGCGCCTGAATGATTACCCATGATTCACTTTTTCGACTAAGCGTGCCAACCATCTTCAGCGCATCAAGTGGATATTCTTCTAACGGTTCCTTGCGGCGCCTCAGATCGGGCCCACTCTTATTCGCAGCTTTTGTTCCACGCGGTCTAAGATTAAATTCCCCAAAAGGGTCCGTACCTTCAGCAGAACCATAGGCAAAGACCTCGTGGGTTTTGACCTCGGGTATCGGATCTACCTTTGGCTTGGTATCTTTGTGAGCGTTTTCTACAAACTCCCTTAAGTCATTCATACCGTCATCAGAACACCCAAATAGCAACACCGACATCCCAGCCAATAGAAGAATTTTCAGCAATCGGGCCGCCACAATCATCGCCGCCTTCCCTTGGCCGGCTTACTAGCCTCGTTAGCCTGCTGGATTTCCTTGGCAGTGAGATAGCGGTATGTCTTGGCCTTGGCCGACATCTTCAGTTTATCGCCTTTGCCAGAGAGTATTTTTATATCATCAAAAGTTACTATGCGAGGCAACGCAGCAACGTCACTCACAAAGAGTCCCAGTTCATGATAATTTCCTGTCACTTCAATGCTGATTGGCAACTCGGCGTAAAATTCTACTGGTCTTTCCGGCTCCGGTTTGAATAAGACAAACTCCAGCCCCCTCCCTAAACCCGCCTGGGTAATATCGATTAATAAATCAGGCACCTCAGCAGAATCCGGCAACTGTCTCAGCAGGCTGCCAAAAGTTAATTGCATTTCCTCCATCTGTTGCTTATATGCAGGCAGATTTATGGCTAAGGCTTTTTTGTTTAAAAAAGTTGAACGCAGTTCCTGTTCCTGTTTTTCAATCAGTTCCAGCTCGTCAAGCTCTCCTTGTATTATGAAATACCAGCCAGCAAACAAAATGCCGACTGCCACAATAGCAATACCCACCAATTTGATGGGCAGCGGCCAAGCCGAAATATTATTTGGGTCTAGGTTTTGTAAATCCTGTAAATTCATTTACCTGATCCTGCTTTAGCGGAACCACTAGATTTGTTGGATTTCGTCTTGGCGCTCTTATCCGTCTGGGTGACCGTTAAATCAAATTGGCTTACCTTCTCGGTAGTCTTTTTAGTCTGTTTCACATTAATTACCTTGAGCTTGGGTTCGGTCAACCAATTGGACTCTTCCAGATTTCTCATCAGCGCGGAAACACGTGCGTTTGACTGTGCGACACCTTTTATTGTGAGATTTTTTCCCTTTTGATCCAGAGAACTAAAATAAATACCCTCCGGCAAACGCTTTACTAGCTCGTCAAATAAATGAACCACCTGGGTTCTATCTCCCTGCAAGCGATAGATGATTTCCATGCGAGAGATCAAGGCGGCGCGCCGTTTCTTAAGGTCCTTTATTTCCTCGATTTGCTTATCGACTTTCGCTATTTCCTGATTCAAAAAATTATTACGTGCATTCTGGTTGTCGATTAAACCGCTTACATGCAGATGTGCATAAAACACCGCCAGGCCCATCAATACACACACGAAAATCATCAGACTAAGCAGTTGCTTGTCCTGCTCCTTGCGGCGTATCTCGCGCCAGGGTAATAGATTAAGTCTGGTCATGGTTTAATCATCAAAGCTACGCATGGCCAGGCCGCATGCAATCATTAAAGAGGGCGCATCATTGCTTAATGCTTGTGCCTTTACTCGTGACGCCAGGGACATATTGGTAAATGGATTAGCGATCATGGCGGGCACACCAACCCTCGCAGCCACCAACTCGTCGATCCCCGGTATCTGCGAGCAACCTCCGGCCAGTAAAATTTGATCCACGCTGTTAAATGGGCTCGATGAATAGAAAAACTGCAACGCGCGCATGATTTCCTGACACATCGCCTCCATAAATGGGCGCAATACATCGGTCTGGTAATTATCCGGCAAGCCTCCCTGTTTTTTTGCTAATCCCGCTTCTTCATAAGAAAGCCCATAACGCCGCTGAATCTCTTCAGTAAGCTGGCGACCACCAAAGGTGTGGTCACGCGTATAAACCGAACGCGCATCATGAATAACATTAATGTTGGTCGCGGTGGACCCTACATCCAGAATAGCTATGGTTTTATCCGATCCACCGCCAGGCATGTGTTCGGCAATAAAACTAAACGCATTTTCCATGGCATAGGTTTCGATGTCGATAACCTTGGGAACCAGACCCGCCGTCTCTATCACAGCGATATAGTCATCGACTATCTCCTTGCGACAGGCAGCCAACAACAAATTGTTCTCTTCCGGATTTTCTTCGGAAGGCCCAAGCACCTGGTAATCCATGTTGACCTCATCCAGCGGATAAGGAATATAGTGATCGGCCTCCATTTCAATCTGGGCTTGTAACTCCTGCTCACCCAACGTACCCGGCATTTTGATGGATTTGGTAATGACATGACTGCCAGCTACTGCCATAGCGACATGTTTATATTTGGTGCCGGATTTTTTCACCGCACGTCCCACCGCCTCGGCCACCTGATCCACCTCAGTAATCGCGTGTTCCGCCACAGCATTCTGCGGTAACGGCTCCACAGCGAAACGCTCCACCTTGTAGTGGCTACCGGACCTGCTCAGCTCCAACACCTTCACTGCTGATGAGCTGATATCAATCCCAATCAGAGGTTGACGTTTTTGCCCAAGAAAACTGTCTAAGG
>Ga0224511_10000378_pt1 | contig 20397 bp, 14 predicted proteins | sample SF_May12_sed_USG_2_FD_169988 | JGI IMG/M metagenome (GOLD analysis project Ga0224511, IMG submission 169988) | Sediment microbial communities from San Francisco Bay, California, United States - SF_May12_sed_USGS_8_1 | ecosystem: Environmental > Aquatic > Marine > Sediment | place: USA...
TGGCAATGGCAATTCTGGCAACGGCAACAACGGCAATGGAAATGGTAACAACAACGGCGGTTGGGGTTGGGCCTGGAAGAGAGGAAACAATGGCAACGGAAATGGAAATGGCAACTCTGGCAACGGCGACAACGGCAATGGAAATGGCAACAACAACTGGGGCTGGGGAGGTAACAACGGCAATGGAAATGGCAATAGCAATTCTGGCAATGGCAACAACGGCAATGGAAATGGTAACAACAACGGCGGCTGGGGTTGGGGCTGGAAGAGAGGAGACAATGGCAACGGAAATGGCAATGGCAATTCTGGCAACGGCAACAACGGCAATGGAAATGGTAACAACAACAACAATGGCGGCTGGGGAGGCTGGGGTGGCAACAACGGCAATAACAATGGCAATGGCAATTCTGGTAATGGCAACAATGGAAACGGAAATGGCAATGGAAATGGCGGATGGCGATGGGCATTCTAGAGAAAAAGCTCAATTAAATGAGGCAGCACTTGTTTTTCTAGTCATTGAGGCGAATCGATTTTATGCATACGTCAAAACAATTCTAGTCATTCCCTTTTTTCCTTATCACTTGTTGGCTTTATGTCCTTTTAAAAAATGCAATAAACTGATCACAAACATCACTATCTACAAAGCTTTGGTGTCATGAACTATTTGTTAAAGTTAAGCCAAGTGGCTGTAGTGGTGTATAGAGATAGAGACTTCGTTCCAGACTTTTTGCTAATGCTGTGCATATATGATGATAGGAAGCGTGATATGTCGATAGCATTTGAAGGGCTGGCATAAAAACATTCCATGAACACAAAGTAACATACGTGACTATTCCTAACACCACATGATACTACCCCCAACTTGAGCTCAGTGTGGTTGGCAATCCTTTTCTAGTCCTTGAGAACTATATTTGTTTAAGGCAATATTTTGCACAGTTTAACGCCGTTTCACCTGGCTCAAATTGATCTTCTGGTGTGCAAGCAGGGGGTAGTAAGCACTCAAGCAGATGGAACATTGTCTGAGTGGCCCCGCAGTTTCACAACATGATTGGCAATAACTGAATACACACTTGCTTTCTTTTGTAATGGCTTAGCATGGAGCATCACGTGCGGGTCAGTTACATCGCTCCCAGATGGGGGCCAGTCTACCTGATTTATTTGTTTACACACCATCCGTTGGCCTGAAACTCGGCAATTCACTTGAGAAGGGAAGGGTGAATCTTTAACAGCCATGGAGTAATCTTGACCTTTATTCAATGGCTGGAACCCCTATTTTCTTACTGCGGTGGTCCAAACCCATCCTAGCTAGCAGTTTGGAGTGATGGACTTGCTAAAGGTACGGACCGAGAACGCAACTTTTTCTTCCGACAGTGAGACTCAAACCTCCAATCCAAGGATTGCAACTCAGGGCTTTTTACCAATTGAGCTACTTGGGCCCCAAAAACTACCTACAGGAATAATAACTAATGATCTGGGTTAGAGTTGTTTTCCCAGTGACCTATAATATTCCTTGACACGGACCCATCTGCAGAATGTGAACCTATAATTTCGCATTTGGGTCCGAAATATAACCACATACGCTTGTGCATATATGCGCTTGCTGCTACACTCATACTTTTAGATTATAGAATAGAAATTGGATTTATTGTTCTACACGGGCACTCGATTGATAATCCTATCAAGCAGTATGGTATTATTGTTATCTCATCTCGCCACGCATGAATAGGTACGGAAAATACCGGCAATATTTGCAATACGCACAACACGCAGAGTTAGCGTCTGCAGATGTTGCTGTAATTCTGGAACATTCTGTAACAGACCATGAACATGCAGGACATTCGTTGCAATACCATTAATAATTATACTGTAATCTCATGTCCTATAGCCGGCAATGGCATTGATGATTGAACATTTTAGACAAGCCGTTAGCAATATTATTTGTTGTCTGCTATGGAAAACTTTACTACTGATAAAACTATGTACTGTTTTTGAAATATATCACCAAGCTCAGTATTTCCAGTGTCTTTAGGCGGACATGTGCACAGCTAATCACGTTTTTGCATACATATGTCAGCAGCACCTTTTTGCACGAACGGATCCCCTTTTTTTATAAGGACGTGTGTGCTGCATGGTCAACTTCTGCATAATTAAACCTGGATACCAACTTGTTTTTGCAGAGGAGATCACTTATTATTCTATACCTGTGAGATAAATGTCACTGTCCCTGCCTTCCATTTGTTATTGTCATTGTACTATTGGTGTCCTGTGCAGGGTTACCTATTTATCTCTCGCGAGTAGCTCTGAGCGGCTCTGTTATCATTGAACCGGTGTATTGGCATGCTGATGTCCTGTAGCCAAATGATGCTGGGTCGACCATTTGGTTGTTTTTCATGCTCCTGTCCCTCCAAGAGTTGCAGAGTCAGACGGTCCTTCAGTAAAATGTGTCCAAAAAACCCTCTGTCCTTTTTGTAGCAGTTATTTGATTAGCTTAGCTTGCAAGCCTGTTCGAAGGTAGACCTCCTTATTAGTCACGTGATCTTTCCAAAAATTTGGTAGGATTTTTCAGTGGCACCTTCCATAGATTATCACAATGATCCAGTAAAGATTAACAGATTCATTTTTGAGAGTTTCTGGCCGCGTTAATCAAATGGAAAATTGGTCGCATCCAGCTTCTACGAATTCCACACCTAGACATATGTAACCTGAAGTTATCTTGACAGGAGAATATACCTTGCCAATCGGCACCTTCACTCCACCACTCGATCAGAGTGGAAGCTATGTGCTGAGCTTCGTTGGTACCTGGACGATCCACATACGCCCAGAGAGAGCTCTGATTGTGAATGTTACCCTGGATTTGCCTTCTCAGTGTCAGCACGCCTGTGTTACTACGGCTGGTCTTCAGAATAATCTGGTGAATTACTGCGGAGAGAGCGCAGGTAGGTAACCATCTGCAGTGTATACATGCCCAGGGGCATGGATGTAATAAGTTAGTTTTCACTTCCCTAAACTGAAAGCAATCATCGAAATCGGTTTCTGATGACGCAATCCAGGGAAACTTCCCGGTCCACATGCCATACATCTAATAATTCATTCACGCTTGCCAAATTTGGCAATGCCTCATCTGATTGTGACATGGACAGATACGTCAAGAACAACGAGCTTCCTTATTATGTGAATTCTTTTTTGGACGCAAAGCCGTATTTCCCCCAACCTCAACGACATCTATCACCAAGCCCAAAGAGTGATAATTTTTCTGGTTTTGGTCTGAAAATGCAGCAATAGCCTGCGAGGCAAAATACCATGGCCGATTAGCTTGGAATTTCACCGCGGCTCATAAACTGGAATGTAGCTCATCGGAAGTTTTATGGACCACAGTCATCGTGGAGAGAAAACATAGGCTAATTCACTTGCGGTTATGGTATGTTCTTGGAATCCTTATTGTTGCAGTCTAATTACATACATTAACCGTGCCATTGTCGAGGTTCTGAGGATAAGCCTATTTTTGGGCCCAATTAAGTTCTCATTTTTTCATCTCAAGGCAAAAATCGCCAGGAGCAAACGTTTCACTGAGACACACTTACCTGAAGGGGACCAGAGTAACTCAGTCAGTGAAGACTGGGTCTGACCATCAGAAGGCTTGAGTTCCTATCACAGCTGGCGAGGGTTTTCCTCGGTACAGACCTTTAGCAAGGCTCTCTCGCCAAACTGCTGGTGTATGTACTGGTCTCAACCAGTGGATACAGATCAGGATCACTATACCGTGCACCTCTCCCTACAAAAGTAGGCAAGTTTCGGCTGGTGATGTGTAGACGAGAATGGCTTAGGTTGACTGACCCCCAAACCTGAGGAAGGCAACGGAAACCACCTCAGTACCATCCCACGTCACCATGAGTATGAGCATGAGCAACCTGCCTTCGGCACTATACATCATCATCCGACTTACCTGAAATAGTCCATAGAAGGTCACATATTAATTCAGTGATGTCATGGCCTCCATCATTGTTTGCATGCCCCTTCTGTAATAGGTTCATGCCTGGCATCGGGGAACCTATTTTGCATAGCAATGGCTTGCAGACCTGAGTCAAAGTTAGAGCTCAGCTGAATCCACTCGGTGGAAACTGTTCTGTTGGGAATATGATTACTAAAATAAGATCAGATAATTTTCCTGATGGTGCTGTGCATGGCATGCCACGCCGAAATGGCTACTCTCTTGGCGGGGGTTCGGTATAAATCATAAGGGAGAACTCGGTAATGATCCCTTATTAAAAAATAATTTTTCTGCAAGCGACAAAGGATGTGTGGGAGTTCTACCTCCTTTGTATATTGAAGTATTACAGGAAATTGACTTGGGAATTTATATCAAAATTAAAACAAGTCTTACATGAAAGCGATTTGATAGACATTGCCAAAATGAAAAAGATGAAGCAATGTCCGTACATGAAAATCGGCACTCCAGTAGAAGTGTCAGTTACCACTTGGCTGCAAGATACTTTGAAGCTACTAAGGGTGTTTTGTTCTGATGTTGAAACTTACCACTCGGGGCTGGGAACCATGCGAGGCACTCCTATTTATAGTCTTGGAGCATATGGCATGGACAGAGTACGAAATCAGTAATTTTTGATCCAACCGAGCATTCTAGCCACTGTTAAATTGTATTTAGCAGTCTAAAATGCCCTTAAAGTTGCTTTGAAAATGATTGTCCGTACAGGTATTGGTGATTGCATAAACTCCCATGCCCTTGTCTATTGTTATCTAAAAATGTGTTCGGCTGAACTGCTCATGTGATGTAACTGGTAGTCTGGTACCAGCAGTGCATCCAAAATTAACTGCATCCTTTGGCCTAAACTTTCATTGGCTCAAATAAGCTCCTTAAATGACTGATGGGTGTGGTAATGCAACATTCAACTTGTTACAACATTGTTTGTAGCAATCAGGAATGCATCTTTAAGAGGGTATATAAATACAGTCAATGGTGAGCAGCTTACCATTCTAACTTTCTGATCTGACAAAATAGCTACTACAGAAAATCGAACGTAAGTGGTAGTTTTGCCACCCTAATTATTTTAAAACATCATCTCGGGTGAATTTTGGTAATTTGTCTGATACAGAGGAGGTTTCCAAAAAACACCTCAAGCTCCTTTGGAATGAGAACTGAAAGCCTTGCTGTTTAGTAAAATTTCACGAGTTTTGCTTATTTTTTCTCAAACCGATTCACCCAATTTGAAAGCGAGTTTTTTTATACATTATTACTTTGCACTGTACAAAGAAATTCAGTTATATGAAACGAAACATGACAAAATTGAATAAAATTAGAAACAAAATAGTTATATAGTACAATATATGTAGTTATATAGTCGTGTATTTAAAAGACATATTATATACATTTTTGATAAAAATAATTATGAAGCATGCATGTTATTTGTAGTAAATTGTTTGATATAATCTTATTGTTTTTATGTAAGATGACCTTGATGACCTTGTTTTGTAGATGAAGTGTGTTTTAGTGCTAGCGGCACTAGGATTGTGCCTGGTTGTGGTCAATGCCAGGTCGATGCCTTATTCATACTACGAGAGTAGCAATGGTAACAATGGCAATGGAAATGGTAACAATAATTCTGGCAATGGCAACAATGGAAATGGAAACGGCAACAACAACAACAACAACAATGGCGGCTGGGGAGTCTACTATAAGAGAGGAGACAATGGCAACGGCAATGGAAATGGCAACTCCGGCAATGGTAACAACGGCAATGGAAATGGTAACAACAATTCTGGCAACGGAAACAATGGTAACAATAATGGCAACAACAACAATGGCAATGGTAACAACGGCAATGGAAATGGTAACAACAATGGTTGGTGGTGGAAGAGAAGAAACAATGGCAACAACAATGGAAACAACAACGCTGGCAATGGTAACAATGGCAATGGAAATGGTAACAACAATTCTGGCAACGGAAACAATGGTAACAATAATGGCAACAACAACTCTGGCAATGGTAACAATGGCAATGGAAATGGTAACAACAATTCTGGCAACGGAAACAATGGTAACAATAATGGCAACAACAACAATGGCAATGGTAACAACGGCAATGGAAATGGTAACAACAATTCTGGCAACGGAAACAATGGTAACAATAATGGCAACAACAACAATGGCAATGGTAACAACGGCAATGGAAATGGTAACAACAATGGTTGGTGGTGGAAGAGAGGAAACAATGGCAACAACAACGGTAACAACAACAATGGCAATGGTAACAATGGCAATGGAAATGGTAACAACAACAATGGCAACGGAAACAATGGTAACAATAATGGCAACAACAACTCTGGCAATGGTAACAACGGCAATGGAAATGGTAACAACAACAATGGGAATGGCAACAATGGCAACAACAACGGTAACAACAACTCTGGCAATGGCGACAATGGAAACAACAACGGCAACAACAACAATGGCAACGGCGACAATGGCAACAACAACGGTAACAACAACAATGGCAATGGCGACAATGGCAACAACAATGGCAACAACAACTCTGGCAATGGTAACAATGGCAATGGAAATGGTAACAACAACTCTGGCAATGGAAACAATGGCAATGGAAATGGCAACAACAACGGTTGGCAATATGGACAATGGCAGGGGCATGGTAATTACAATTCTGGCTGGTAGCAGAGATGCCCATACAATGGAGCTGGCTGGCACAGGAAAAGATAGAAACAAAAATCAAAGCTGCAGCAACTGGAGTCCTTAGTGACTCATATGAAGCAGCAGTCCGTAAAACTCTAGTCATTCATTCTATTCTTTATCAACATCTATACGACTTTTGTTAAAATCTGATTCAATAAAAATGATCGTGTGCTTAACATATCTATGTTTGCTACCCTATCATGACCTCGCATGCTCTAATTCTCTAGCGCTAGTGTACACGCCAGGGACCGGATAGCTCGGTTGGCAAAAAGCTGAATTTGCAATTTCTAGGTCTGCCTTTAACAAGGCCCTCACATTGAATTGCTAGCGTGGGTTTGGATCACCGCGGTAAAAAACGGAGGTCCCAACCAGTGGAGAAGGGTCAAAATTACTCCACGGCTGTTAAAGATCTACCTATTCCTTCTCATTAAGAGTAACTGAATGACGTGTAAACTGACGTAGGTTGACTGGCCCCCAGCGGCCCAATCTGGAGTGATGATACTGAGGCGCACATGGTGATAAGCAAGTTTCTAACCCAGCAGCTTTGCCATCTGCGGGAGGGGGAGGGGGAGAGAGAGAGAGAGCTAGTGGCTAAAATGTATCATTTGAGGTCCAGACTGGTAGCATGTCCCATCTATTGTCTCTGATCTATATTGCTATCTGTGACTGTCGCACTGTCTCTGTTGGACACTTACAACCACAATGAGATGTTGTATAAAGTTCGCAAAGAAAGTTCTTATTTTGTAGACTTGTTAGTTCCCCTTCTAGACTATACATCTACTATTTAATATATTTGTCACATAGGACACTGAAAATATATAATAATGAGGTATTGTGTGCACAGTGCAAGCAAACTGTCCATTGGTTGCAGGTGGATAATAGTGGATCAGTGACCCTACCGCATGCGTGTTATATGCTAGAGTAAGTGCTATGTACCTGAGGTAGATTACAAGGGGACTAAACGGGAAAGAAAACGGGGCATTAAAAGCTTATGGAGGAGACGCTGTAGTTGGGGTACACTGATAACCCAGTGTCCTCCTGACCTGATATACACTGGGACTCCGTACCATTGCCTCATCCTTCAATTCCATCCACTGACTGGAGCCAATTCCTTATATCCTGCAGTCGCACTTCAAATGCCATCTACTTCCCTATTCAACCAAATTCCTGGAGTAACATGCATCAGCAATCAATCACCTATGTCAAGATCTTATTCCTGCATGTGTCAGAACACAAAGCTTCTAATACGAACTACTGCAGCATGTTAAGGGTGTCCCGAATTTAGCAATTTTTTTTGGAAGTGTTGTTGAAGAAGTTCTGGCCCGCATTGAGTGATATTTAAAGTGGTTATGTCATGTGGCCAAAAGTATCACTTGTTTTCAGATTCTGAAGTCTACTATGAAAGAGTGGGCCTAATACCCAGCTCAAATGAAAGGTTAGATATAGCCTCATCCAATAAACATACGTATTACTTAGAGCCCTCGGCGACACACTTTTCAGACCATCGACGCAACAGGATTGGCCTCAAGATGGGGAATTAAAACAGAGCAGTTGGTGTTTGCAGTGATTTCTCGGCTTACGCGCTGATGTTTGGAAAATTCTCCTGCAGGTGCACACTAGACCTGTAGTTACACAAGTCTATATAGAGAAAATGTTCAACAAAAATATAAAAATGGGGTTTCAGAGTGCAACTTTCACCTCTATCAGCGAGCGTTAGTGCCATTATTGCAAAATGATAGAGGCCCGAACACAATGGCCTCTATTTAGGGCTAGGAAAAACCGGCAAAGCACTTCTTATAACTTAAGTTTTCTCCAATATTACGCTCAATTTTGAGTTCTACTCGATGTAATGAGGGAGTAAAGATCATTACTAAGTTTTAGTAATTAGATCCCATTTTCTTCCGATTTGGACCATTCAGGCCGTAGTTATTCGAGTGACCAATATTCGTTTTGTGGAAAAAGATCACTCGCTATCGCTGCAATGAATGCGGAGTTGTTTCCCTTTAAAAATGGGGAACACAACTTCGAAAATACGTCTACCATCGACAGTGTCATAACCCCTTCAACTATTGACACATATAAAAATACTAGACTATATTACAATAGACTAAACTCATGTTTTCTGTTCACTTTCAAAAGGTTTCAATGCACATGGTTTCTTATGAGAGGTATCACCCCTACATCACAGCACTGTCTGCGAGAAAGTATTGAGTACATATTTTTATTTTAAAGTAACTAATGCGAGGAATCTTTACTTTTTACCAAAGTAAGGGATATCAAATAGTTAGCTACTTTTTTAAATAACTACTCCTAACCCTGCTAAATAGCTATAATAATGTGATTTGTAATTCAAAGAGTTAGTAATGATCTAATGGACAAATGACCCAATCGACAGCAGGTATTTCAGAGTTGCCTTCATAAATGCACAATCACGCACGCGCGGTAGGCCAGAAATCATCCAAATATCAGTTTACATGCCGCAGTTAGTACAGCAGAAGGGGTATTAGATAAAAAACACACCCACAATGGATACTTCTCTGTTTGAACTATCATTGAAACTCTTTATTAACTCGGTAAGACTAAGAAAGACGAAAAAAGTGCTAGGGACATTTCAAACCTGCTCTCACAGAACTATTTTTATCTCCTTTGCTGTAAGAGCTTGCTCAGGACCTGCTGCCTCAAATGCTTGGCAAGAAATGTCCCATTGCGATGGTGGGCGGAGCTTAGCTTTACTCGTCGGATTTGTCCCTATCTCAGAATGAATCTGGTAGTCAGGCTGATGACTCGCTATTTAAGCTTATATGCCTAAACAGAAAATGAAGCTGTTTTTGCTGTTTTACCAATTTGTCCAAAAATTCACTCAATGTGCAGTGTATTCATGATATAAGCCATCTTTTGTGAATTTTTGATGAGAATACAAAATATGAAAAAATAGTTTGAAAACAGCATGGCCGCCGTTTAATCTCGCTTAGCAAGGCACCGGTTAAAACGATGGTCCGCCGTTAGCGAGGGCTATTGCGTACAAACTGTCATCCATATGAATGAGCAATAAACTGACTAATAGGTAGCCACAGGAATCTCATTGCCCTAGCCATCAAGTATCATGAATGCCTGCCTGTAAGCGGTACCAAAAACATCGCTAGTTTGCTAAGTCAACCACTTTTCACCGGAGAGTACAAAGAGTTTGACTTTCGCCTGCCGTGTTTTTACTGACTGTCTCAGGTGAATCCGACGCAATCTCTTATACACCTTAAGCTTTCTACTGTGTCAGCGTTTTCGAGCCGTGTTGGTCTAGCAAGCGTCAGAGGCTAAAGTAAGTTAGGTTTATCTACAGACCCTACTGTGCTCGGATTTGGCACATTGTTACTGTTTATGCAGTTGGATTCAAGTTAGTGAGACTTTTTTAGTGCCAGTATCATACAATGTATAAATTTGCATCCTGGATATAGCTTATTATTTACCTCATCAAGAAAAAATCACCGAGCAGTTTTTTTGAATAATGTTTAACTCAACACGTATATGTGAATGAGTGATGGCACTGACTGTGCCAATTCACCGTTACGGAGACGTCAAGCATGCATGATCAGGAAGTTAAAATAAGGTATAAATACATTCCCTGTCAGGGACCTAGACAGTTCTGCTTGGTGAGCCGTCTAATAAACTTCTATCAGGGTAAATATCCTTACGTTTCCATGGTTCATTTTTGTGTGCATTCCTGCATATAACATATCGCTAAATTAGAGGTTGTAAACAGGCCATGTACTATGTTCTTGGCATCAATAACTGTCAGTGAGTCAGTAAAACATTATTGATTGTGCGGAGTTTTGTAGATGAAGTCAGTCCTTGCACTGGTTGCGTTGGGCTTGTGCGTTACTGTTGTCACAGGAAGGTCTGTGCGCATTGCTGATCCCTGTTATTGCGCTGCTGGAGAGCCAGCATGGCTTAAATGCTTCAAATGTAAGTAGAACAAATCCCAACACTTCCATATATAACATCTAAGATAATTCGGAAAATATTACAAAATTGTAATCCTGTTCACTCTTAAACTTCTTTTGCAGTTCAATGTGCACCATGGGTCGATGGATCAGGAAATGGTGAGTAGACTTTACCAAACGCTTTTGTCAGCTTGATTGGTGTTGTGGTTTGTGGGATTGTACACCTTTAGACTTTTTCTGTTACTAAAAAGGGTTTATCCAAGACTGGATGTCTGCAGGTAATAACAATGGCAACGGGAACTCTGGCAATGGAAACAATGGGAACAACAATGGCAATGGTAACTCTGGAGGAGGTAACAATGGCAACAACAATGGCAACAACAACTCTGGCAATGGCAACAATGGCAACAACAATGGCAATGGAAACTCTGGCAATGGAAACAATGGGAACAACAATGGCAATGGTAACTCTGGAGGGGGTAACAATGGCAACAACAATGGCAACAACAACTCTGGCAATGGCAACAATGGCAACAACAATGGCAATGGAAACTTTGGCAATGGTAACTCTGGAGGAGGCAACAATGGCAACAACAATGGGAACAGCAACTCTGGCAACGGAAACAATGGCAACGGTAATGGCAATGGTAATGTGAAGAGGGGCAATGGAAATGGCAATGGCAACTTCAACTTTGGAGGTGGCAACAACTGCAATGGACTTTGCCACAACAACCCTGGTGGCAGGAACAATGGTAACAACAATGGTAACAATAACCGGGGATCTGGAGGTAACAATGGAAATTTCAATGGCAACTTCAACTTTGGAGGTGGCAATAACTGTAATGGACTTTGCCACAACAACCCCGGTGGCAGAAACAATGGTAACAACAATGGGAACAACAATGGTAGGAGTCGGTGGTGGAAGAGAGAAAATAATGGAAACGGCAATGGAAATGGCAACAACAACAATGGCTGGGGAAACAACGGCAATGGAAATGGCAACAATAACAGCGGGTGGGGCAACAACGGCAATGGAAATGGCAACAACAACAGCGGCTGGGGCAACAATGGCAATGGAAATGGCAACAACAACAGTGGCTGGGGCAACAATGGCAATGGAAATGGCAACAACAACTGGGGTTAAGCCATAGCAGAATCATTAATAGCCTTTTAAATCATGCACAAGACATTTTCTGTGAGTGAGCCAAAAACGATTCTAGTCATTAATTTTCCTGACAAACTTTCCATGTTGATATTTTCTGATGATAGGATTTTAACGAAACACAGATGCCCTTTATAGAAGTCATACCATCTAGTCAGTCAACTATTCTGGAGTAGATTTTGGGTTTACACTTGTTCTTCAAATCAGATTTCAATAAAGGTTTGCCTGATAACCATCTCATATATTAATAATGCCTGTGAATGATCAGGGAGGGCCCAAGGTAAAAGAATGGTCCTATACACCTCTGCTTACAACTGAACCCGAAGACAAGTAAATTATTAGTAGCTCTATCATAGGGCCATCTAGAGTTTCCCTACACAGGAAGTCAGTACCTCCTGTGGTTACATGCACCAAGTCCAACGGATAAACCACAACCTATCTCACATCTCACGCCGTTTGCCATGGTCAGGCATGCAGATTCAGGGAGCGGAACCGCCTGTTAAAATGAATTGATCAAAGCAATTGATGGTCTTCTGATTTGTTAGAATTTTATATGTCGAAGTACAGCGACTGTCTTATTGGATCAATTTACAGACATGTTTTCTGGTCACTGGTCGAATAATTAGATGCGTCTTGACAACTGTCAAAAACAAAGCAGAAATTGAGTGTTTCCCAGGGTTCATCACTAAGACGCGTGACTTATTGCTTGCACTCAACTTAACGCCATATTTGAATCCATTGAGACGAAAAAAAAGACAAAGCGGGGGCTGGTTGGGAAACAGAATCAGGACTGAGGAAGTCGTGTGCCAGTGACCAAATCATCCCGAACAGAATAAGGTGGACTCAACAGTTGTTCCCATAGTCAATGGCCATTTGGGGGAAGCGGCTGTTAGATAGCTAACTGGTACCGGCAATGGTGTAATGAGCCACCGAGGTGAGGTACCACTCGTCTTTCTTACATCCTTCACCTTCTTCCCCAGGATGAAGAGAGTCGGGTAACTGGAGGGAGTTTTGAAAAGATCCCGCATACCTGCAGCGGCAATGTCGGGCGCTCTAACCACTGAATCACATGCAGCACCACACGGAGTAAAGGTGGCATTTATCTCAGTTGAGCAAACAATATTTTGGCAAATGTGGGCGCGCAGCGCGCGTGTGTGTGATTTCTCCTTCCCTACAGTTAAATAATGCAACTATATGAAATCAATGACTTTCATTCCGCCATACTCATAAATACCACTAGCATTCTCTTGAGAAGCAAGCCTTACGGCTAATACATGCTCAGACCACACAAAGGTTCTAGACAGTCAATAAATGGACATAGAGTAATTTTTCAAAGGTAACAGCTACAGAGATCATCAGTGCTATTTGACCGAAAATTTCCCTACAGCTTCCTTCATTATGTAGTTTTCACAGAATAGGTAGTTCTAGATCTACTTATTCTATGGTAGTTTTTTATTCACTTTATTATAATCGGGCATGTTTAACCGTGCCCAAATCCCGTCTCACTTCACATCTATGCATATGATGAATAAATTGAAATACATATAGACTTGACCATTAATCAAAAGGCTGTGTATTGCCAGTGCATGGTAATAGCGAGATAGATCAGTGGTAGAGCACAGGGCTCGCAACCGTAGATACCTAGGGTAGAACCAAATCATGGCAGACTCCTGTTGCATGTATGAGCTCCTCACAATAATGCAAGCTCAAAGCAAAAACAAGCATTATTGAGGAGGAGCGTTGATACGAACCACTCGTGGTGCTCCATCCTTAACCACAAGTGTCAAAAAAATAAGTATCTAACTCGGGAGCTTCACCATAGAAGTGAAGTCTTCATACGAGGAGAAAGTGCCGCTGCATTGGTCTAGGACTTAGAGATCACACTGTTTGAGTTCGAGACCGCCTTTTAAAAGAAAATCTATGTATACAGATAGTATTGTGATAACTTGTGCATAAACCGCCCCCCCCCAAATTAAAGCTAGTCGTATATTTTTCCAATGTTCACAAGTGCGGGAACCTGAAACACTTGTTCCATTTCAAGACTCAAATGTGCATGTGTGTGACATATCCGTAGCTGCACTTCCTTGAATTCAAGCAGTCTTTATGGCATGCCGCAAAAACCTATGAGGAAAGATAAAAACTGTCCTACGCAGTATCTTTGAATAATGGCCCATTGAGCATATGCATTTAAAAGAGTGATAGCATTGACCATGCCAATTCACTGTCATGCAGACGTCAGGCAGACATGATCAGGAAAGCAAATTAGGTATAAATAATACCACTTGCCCGAGATGCTAACAATTCAGCTAGCAAAGCCGTCAGAGAGCCACCTAAAGGTAAATATTCTAACGCTTCCCTGATTTGTGTCTAGGTTGTGTCACATAAGTTGGATTATTATTCTTTTTGATAAAAACTCAACAACATCTTGCCGTATGTTATGTCTCTTCCTTACTATGGATTATCACACTCTGTCGCGTTGGCACACAGATATGGTATATTTGTTTCTCAATAGCATTCAGCTGTCTTTATAACTTACCCTGAGAGTGAAAGAATATACATAACAAAAAGATTACATAGACCATCAAATTTCTTGCAGTAACAAAATCACATTTGGAAGAGAGATTAAAGTCTTTGCCCCAGATAGTACTGGTTAGAGGGGGTGTTTATGAAGTGGTCATTGTCCATTGCCAGTTGGTAAACACACTGTGATTAACTAATCCAGAACCAGACATTTTGAGACCCCTCAACTAATGGTGCTGGCTGAAGACTTTTCTTAGACTTTTTGATTGATTGTAGCTTATCCTACAGATAAATTATATTGTGTTCTGTCTGAGAAGTCAAATGGCATACCCTGCACCGCGTCAATGACATGTTATTGACCCTATGGATTATTGCAGATGAAGTCTGCCCTGGCACTGATTGCATTGGGCTTGTGTGTGACTGTGGTAGTGGGAGAGTCTGATCCTTGTTATTGTCCCAAAGGAGAACCAGCATGGCTGAAATGCTTCAAATGTAAGTCAAGAGTCTGGAGCACCAGCCAAGATTTTATGTATCAATTTCCCAATTTTCATATCAAAGCCATAATTTTATGTCTCTATGACAGAACAGCTGTCAAGAGTGTTGCAGAAATTGGCTTCCTGAGTCTATTTGACTCAGGGTGAGCCATATGGAGATTTCCTGCTTACACCCGTGTGCCCCATAGAGAAGGTAACTCTACAGATGGGCCTGCTTTATTTAACATCGCGATCCGAAACCGATGAGGGTGGTGCAAAAGACAGTCTTTGCCCACACTCGGAATCCAACCCCAGACCAAGGCCCAGTGCACTATCAATCAAAACATTGAAATGTCCCAGCATGAGTTGTTATTCCAACTATACCATAGCAATTGAAGTTGCAGGCTCGACAGGGTTGGCATGCCATATTAGAAGTTGACCACTGACTACTAAATCTTCACTTCACCATAACCAGGGCTCTATCACTAGCACACTGAGCCTGTGGGCAGAGGTCCTTGGTTCTATTCTTGGTTTGTCTCTTATCCGAACCTTTAATAGAGGCAACCAAGCCACCGAGTAGTTTTGTATGGGACACACGAGTGCAAGCAGACAGAGCCCTGGGAAGTAGTGATTGAAAGACTCAATTTCTGCTAACCGCTGATAGCAGTCAGGGTAAGGAAGCCATGTTCCCAGTGCTAGCCTCGACTGGGCATAGGTTTGATATGTGATACACTGTAATAAGCAGGATTTAACCCCAAAATATGTCTATTTTCAGGGTCTTGTGCACCATGGGCAGGTAAAGGCGGCTGGAATGGTGAGTTTCTGAAATAGTCCTATGTATCCCGTAGCTGTACCTAATGTGTTAGTTTTAATTTAATGTATGACTCTATCCCCTGCAGATCATTAAACTCCATGCGATATATAGAGTGCTGGACATGCAACTGGGAGAAAGCTGGGTTCAAATCCCAGTCATAACGGGCTACCATTGTGAGCGTGAGCCTCTCACATTAATCCTAGCTCAAAACAAAGACAAGCCTTACTAAGAGGTAGAGCATTGATACTGAACCGCTCGCGGTGCCCCATGCTAAGTCTTAACTGGTGGAAGAACAAATATCTAACCTGGCAAGTTCAGTGAAGATGCCATACAAGAAAAAATAGAGAACTTGAGGAGTTACGTACCCAACTAGGGAACAAAAATGTTAGCATTTCTGCCTACTAATGCATAATGGCTCGGTAGCTCACTCAGTAAAAACATTGCTCACTTTAGATCAGTATTAATAGTGATGCGGTAAACAACCTGGGTGCAAACATATGAAGATGTCTGATATATTAGTTCATAACATCAGTGATTGCTAACAAACTACGGCAGAGACTTTTTTGATTCAAGGACAAAAAGAAAAACGTATAAGGTATCATCGTCCAGAATTTGGGAGAGGTTATGGTAATGGCCTGCCATTGAGCGCTAATGACGTCAATTCAGGCCCGGTTTCAGTTAACCTATACAGAAACGCAACTTCGCGAACTCTCTATTTACGAATCAGACAAGAATCTGTATTTGCAACTACATAGTTCGCCTGATGTTTCATCTGTACATAGGCAAGATTCGAATCTGTATATGACGCGCTTGCCACCAAAGTTGTAAAACCTTGGGAAAATTGAGAAATTTAAGATTCCCCTTAGGGTTTTCCTCAACAGCTTGTCATGATTGGTTGAGGGTCATGCTATAGGAAAAGAGCAGAGTGATACAAATGACTGAATTTTGTTTGTAGGAAATGGAAATGGCAACAACAATGTTGGGTGGGGTAACAATGGAAATGGCAATGGCAACAACAACTCTGGTAATGGAGAGTATGGCAATGGAAATGGGAACAACAATTCTGGCAATGGAAACAATGGCAACAACAATGGCAATAATAATTCTAGCAATGGCAACAATGGCAATGGAAATGGTAATGACAACAATGGCAATGGCAACAATGGCAACAACAATGGTAACAACAACTCTGGCAATGGTAACAATGGCAATGGAAATGGTAACAACAACAATGGCAATGGCAACAATGGCAATGAAAACGGTAACAACAACAATGGCAATGGCAACAATGGCAACAACAATGGTAACAACAACCCTGGCAATGGAAACAATGGTAACAACAATGGCAACGGCAATCAAAAGAGGTTTTATGGTGTTCGAGTAGGCAACGTGAAATATGGAGCAAGCAAGGGTTGCAACGGAATCTGTGACCACAAACCTCTGGTACCAATTAGCGCATTTTCAGGAGGCAACAACTGCAATGGACTTTGCCACAATAATCAGGGAGGAAGCAACAATGGTAACTTCAATGGCAACAACAACTCTGGTAATGGCAACAACGGCAATGGCAATGGCAACAACAATGGCGGCTGGGGCGGCTGGGGAGGTAATAATGGCAATGGAAATGGCAACGGCAACTCTGGTAATGGCAACAATGGTAATGGTAATGGCAACAACAACAGGCTGTGGTGGTTGCCTGGCAAAAGAGGGAACAACGGCAATGGAAATGGCAACAACAACTGGGGATCAGGCAATAATGGTAATGATAATGGTAACAACAACAGTGGCTGGGGCAATAATGGCAATGGAAATGGCAACAACAACTGGGGATCAGGCAACAACGGCAATGGAAATGGCAACAACAACAATGCAAGATGGTGGTAATAATCTAACATCAGCTGGTACAACTGCAACGAAAAATGAGATGCGACTAAACAGCGGAATGAAACCTGCAATGGCGTCGACACGCAATCTTGTGCCTGGAGGAAATGACTGAATTAATCCTCAAAACAATTCTAGTCACTAATTCATAGCTTACTGATAAGTTTGATCATATTTTACTATTACAGTTCTTCAAGAACAGCAGCTACCAACATAGCTAGTCATTCAATTTTTTCTTTTATCTTGGGTACAATTTAGACCCTGCTTTGGACAAGAAAAGTACCGCAGTGCCTGTCACACCATAGGCTGCTTATCTTCACTTTGTAGCTCCAGAAAATACCATTAATCATACCTTCAACCAGAACTGTTAGAGCATTATTCATACTTGTCACTGAGGACAGGTTTAGCTAAACCATGGGCACTTACATTATATAAATTAAAATGCTACATACCAAACGTGCTGAGCAAGTAGTAACTAGTAGGAATTTGTAGCATCGCCATTTTAGTTGATCGAAGCTATCCCATGGGTGAATTTTAAATTCCAGTCGATTGATTTGATTGGTGTTATTCATAAATTTATGTAGCAGAGTTCTGCAAGATCACAGATTAGGCTATGCATTACCTGTAGCCATAGTAGTGAGAGCCCATCTCTGTAACAAAAAGTAAATGGAGTTCCCTCATCACTAGCAACCCTGAGAATTTGGGGAGTTCATAAAATAAGTTGACTTGCCCGGGTCCAACACTCACACTCTACCAGACCACCCACTGCTGTGTGCTACCTAATTAAGTGGATAGTCTTGGCTCGTAGGGGTCCGTCAACAGAAAGGGTAGGGGTACCATTGTTATTGTTACAAATCACCGCCAATAACTCGGCTATTCTTCACGAGTAGAAGAGAATGGTCTTAGTCTGGTTGGCACCTGCGTTATTTGTACCGATGCGTTCACATGAGAAACTGGGCAGTGCTGTGCAAACAGGCCAGAGTGCCACAGGGAACCTTGTATGATCCGATGTTCTGGCTGGCAATTCATAAACTCGTTCGAGACCACGCGGTCAGCCAAACAATGCACGCAGATGACATCAACTACTCCTGGCAGTCAAGTACACCTGACCCTGCAGATATTCGTGACTGCTTTGCTTACGGCCTGGCTTGGTACGAAAAGGAAGGGATGCTGCTAAGTCTGACCAAGACAAAGGTCCTCCCAGTGAGCTCGTTAGAGTCTATACAATCAAAGTGTACCAGGGTTTTCCTGCCCGACATCCAGAGTTACATACAACAGCTCAAATCCCTCGCACTTTCACGTTTGGAAGATTTCATGGTTGACCAAACGTGCAAATATGTGTTGAAAATTTAAACAAAGCCGCAGCAGCACCCCTTCACCCGATGATCCCCAAAACACAATCATAAGTGGGCCGCTGAAACTCTGCTCACCTCATAGATACTATGTGTTGTACAAATACCAGACTAAGTCCCTTTTAAGATTATAGTCAAAATATAACCTTTCTATGTTTACAGTAATCATTATTTTATTTGTTTTATTTTACCACTTTTGTATACAGTTTTATATACTGTTCAGTGCCCAATAATGAAGTACATATGTATATACTGGGTTGTTCCAAGGTTATGCTAGCAAATGGGAGTGAAGGGCGTGTTAAAGGCCTGTACCGAGTAACAACTCAACCAGTATTGGGAAGCGAGCTTAGGTTGTGATTCCACGCTTCTACTGCACAATCCTCTCTGGCACCTCAATAGTCGTACCAGCAAAATGTACAAATAAATCAGCTCATGTGACTCACTCAATCCCCAATGGATGCACTACATTCACCCCCTGTCTTTCTTTTGAATGAGCGCATGCATATAGCTGCCATTTCGGCATGGGTTTACAGGAGCATAAAAACGGTCATCCAGACCCACATCAGATTACCAGGTTACTGGGTAGTTAATGCTATCCAGACCCATACCATAACTCATTTCAGACACCTTTAAACCACTAAGTCTACCTAATCACCAATAAGTCTTTGCACTAATCATTCCCATAGCATCCTGTTTACACCAGTTTAAAGTTGAGGAAGTGACCTACTTAAAATATTCGAGTGCGCGCGCAATCAAACTCTGTTTTTGTATTTTTCAGAAAACAAGTCAAGGACGCTTGTTGCCAGTAAAATGAGAAATAAAGTTACGTGGAAAAGTTGGGGTTGTGGATAGGTTTTCTATTCAGTTTCACCCTAGTGTTACAGGAAACTCCAAAACTACTGGCAACATGTGTGTGATTTTTACAGAAAACACAAGTGCATGATTAGAAGGGTTAGCCTGATAGCTCAGCAGTAGAGCGCAGGGCCGCAGCTGTAAGAACCTGGGGTTGAATCCTAGCCATGGCGGGCCTCTGTTGTGAGTGTGAGCTCTTTGCAATCGCCCCTCTTTGAGGTGCAGCATAGATATTGAGCCGCTCGTAGTGCTCCATGCAAGTTAAACCACAATTCGTGAAAGAATAATTATCTAAAGCGGGAGCTTCACCATCACGGGGAAGATGTCATTCTAGAAAAACTCCAATGATACTCGACGGTATCACTGCCCTATGTCTCACGGTTGTCAGTTAGGCGAGGCTTCGCTGTATAAAGGTTGGGTATCGAGACTGTTCTATGGAAGAGACTACCCTGTACATTTTTGTAAGAAAACTCTCATGAATACAGAAGCTGCGTGATTGGAAGATGAAAGCTGGGTTAATTTTGATAGTCACTTGAGACAAACAGATCCGCTGGCAGTTTCATGGGGAGCTCGATCATTTGTCGAAACTAGCTCTAAAGTAACTTTAATTACCCGTCATCTTCCTAGTAAGTTGGCAATAGGTTACAGGCTAATTCTCAATTAACAACTCTTCCACTCAGAAAATATCAAGAAAAGGTTTATTATTCA
>Ga0224511_10000379_pt1 | contig 20395 bp, 17 predicted proteins | sample SF_May12_sed_USG_2_FD_169988 | JGI IMG/M metagenome (GOLD analysis project Ga0224511, IMG submission 169988) | Sediment microbial communities from San Francisco Bay, California, United States - SF_May12_sed_USGS_8_1 | ecosystem: Environmental > Aquatic > Marine > Sediment | place: USA...
CACGAGGGAGATGATGAATTTCAAGTCGACGAGGAAGGAGACAGTGAGTGATTTCCGGCTCGATAGAATCGTTTCCTAATTCCCTATTTGCATTCTTTGAGGTCTAACCTACTATGCCACCGGGATTGGTCTTAATTAAGTTACGTGGGCTATTTTACTATTGAAGTTTTGATGGATATTGACTAGCTAGTACTAGTACTAGTAGTAGTACTAGTCTAGTAGTACTATTAGTACTACTAGTATATAAAATAATATTGTAGTATAGTAGTTAAAATTTCCTTTTTACTGGATCTGGAAGTGATTCATTTCCACTTAGTCAGCGAGTGAATGAATTTCGAAATTGTCATGTCTCATGACCAATGAATGATGCTGATGACGATCACGATGGAAGCAACAACAATCATACAATGGCGTTTGGGTTTGTTTAAAATTCAATTTGTTCAGTGCCTGTTGTGATTGTTGCGCTCATTCAGTCACTGTGTCAATCACTCAACGAGTCAGTATGGTAGGCGTCTATGACAGGCCAGTAAATCAAGTCATTAATATTGTCACCTAGTCCCAGTGAGTTAAAAAGCCAATGGGTGGTTTGTAGCACTCTCACTTATCATTCAGTCACTCGCTGATTACTGTTTAGCAGTACTGTACTCCATATCTAATACAAATTGTAAGTGTTAAACTCATCAAGAGTTCCACCGCCTAGTAGAGCGTAAACTTGTGAAAAAGTCTTGTGCATTGATATAAGCCAGCGTAACTACCAACCTGATCCTTATATACCGTTTCTTAATGGCCTTTATGTTTTTCCGTGTTATTAGGAAACTGGAAATACAGTGCATAAAGATCTTGATGACTTGATCTGACGGCTTACATGATCGTTTCACTAATGAGTGTCATTACTTGTCAATCATTTCAAAGTCAACTAGTTAGCACACTTGAAGGATGTGTATAATTTCACATAACATGTACATATCATCTCCGACACACAGTTTACCTTTGATTTAGAGCATGTGAATATATTTACAGGCAGTCTTCTCAAGTTGAAGGACAAGGCTCGCAAGAGGAAAGGAAGAGGTTTTGGCAATGGTAAGCATTCCCAAACTACACCTTTTTGCAATTTAACCATTTATTTGAAGGGCGCGTCGAGAAAACAAGTGAATTCCATTTATTCAACCATCGTTTTGATAAATGCCTGATGATTGGTAGGGCTAGAACTAAGATTTTAGTTTTCATTGAAACGAAACTTAGCATAAATAGGTTTCGGGAAGTCTGTGGAGTAGTCGATGACTCTGTGTCCCGATACCCGGACACCTCTGCCATACTGTGAGGTTTCCCTGTGTCTTATTTGTGGAGGATTCTTAATATTTAATGTGCGCGTACTTGCAGAAGGTACCACGCGTAGCGGAGTGGAGAAGTTCGAAGGCATGGACGTGGACGAGGAAGGCGGTGACCTAACGTCAGCTAATGGACCACAGAGATGTAAGTGGCACATACTGCAGAATCTCTTCTAAGAGCTCTACCCTCATTAATGTTGTGATCATAGGATTGAATGGGGCATTGGACAAACAGGTTACATTCATCATAACACAGCAGCCGGTATGCACGTATCTGTGGTTTGAGCAATTGGATATGAGCTACATGAGCAGTAATGCCATGCTGAAGGAATGCCTTTCCATTTTAGCGGTAGAGGGCTGGATTCTGTTTGTGACGGGAGTCCACGAGGAGGCACAGGAAGATGATGTCTATGATAAATTCGCTGAGTATGGAGAGATCAAAAACCTGCACCTTAATCTGGACAGACGCACAGGCTTCATCAAGGTATGCTGACCCATTGCATCTGCTATAATACAGTATGGATTCTGCATACTGGATCAACCCCGAGTTAGGGCGCTCTTAGTTCTTCTTTCACCCTAGTTGCAGTTCTAGTAAATAATGGAGAGTCACCCACCATGGACATCCTGGAAACTAGCATCTGATTTAGTGACTCTATTTATGGGTTGAAGGTTAGAATACATGACAAAATGGTGATGGCAGGAAGGGCACCCAACCCTGAGCTCTGACAAAGTCCCACTGTTGAAGGTTGGATGACGAGGCAATTTTTTTTGGCTTATCAGAATCAGTGTGTCTCAAAAACCTACCTGAGTTCAATAAAAGTTCATACTGAGCAGGCGATGTAGTGAAAAATACGGTTAAATGTTGTAATTCTCAAATGAACTCTCATTCAGTTGAAATTTTCCCGCGCGACGTAAATTGTTGCAAAAGACATCACAGCGGCTACATGTTATTACATATGCACATCCGCGCGATGAGTAGCCAAAGTCAAACTTCTAAAACTTTGTCACACTTCTGACTACTGGGATCGAAATATGAGCGCGAAATGGATTCAATAACGAAAACAAATACGTATGAATTCACCGAGTTTAGTGTAGTCCTAACTATAGTCTACCTCACAATCAAAGTGAGTGACCCTGACTCGGTGATCGAGTGGATTTACTCACCTCTTTCGGCCAAAAGAAATTTGCCTCGTCATTCAACCTTCAACAGGGGAACCGGTTTCATGACCCCACTTGGAAAAATAATATGGAGTATCAACAGAAGCAGGAAGAATCCAACAAAAAACAAACTTGATATTGCCTTGTCTTGGCAACCTAGTCAGCATGAAGGCTCACTGTACTTTAATGTCTGTCAACAGGGCTATGCGCTGGTAGAGTTTGAGACATTCAAGGAGGCTGAAGGAGCCATGCAGGGACTAAATGGAAGCGACCTTCTTGGTCAGAAAATCCACGTTGACTGGTCGTTTGTGAGGGGTGCGGCTACCGGCAAGGGCAGGTATGTAAACCCAGACCGCAAGTTTTCTCCTCCAAGCGAGAATAACTCAACGCTCTAGTAAATCAGGCTGCGGTAAGGCGTGAGCTACTCATATACAGTTATCTCTCTATGATTTGATGTTCTCCCCTCCCCTTGATTGCGTAATGACGCTACTATGTCCTGTCTACTGTAGTTAATGCTAATAACACTATAGCATAATAGGAACAAACAAGAACTGCCAACAGGCTCTTTTCATATGATGTTTTTTATTTCCACTGAAATACACGGATGAATATACACATATAAATATACGCGTATGAATATACACGTATAAATATACACGTATGAATATACACGTTTGAATATACATGTTTGAATATATATGTATAGCGCCATTATTATGACCTTTCTTTTGCTTGTAGGAGATCGAGGAGAAATTGAGTGTGATAATGTATCTAGCTGTAAATAGGTTGTTTTCATATGGTTAACATATAGCCAAGATCAGGGCTAGACAATAATAAATTATACAATATCCTCTGCAGTGAAAATTTATTATTAGTGTCAAATGTAATAAAACTTCAAAACATCACTGTTCCTAAGAGTCTGCTACTATGATCAGTGCAAGGTCTTTGTCCCAGTCCACCATCAGTCGTTGTCACTAGGGCGTGTCCAGTTGTGCATGGTAATCTACTCCATATGAAATTATTTCCTTTGGTGATTGGAATTATCTGTTCTCCTTTATTATTGGTTATGTCACCCCTTCATGCGGGTTCGTTGCCCGTAACAGACATGGGGCAATTGTAATTGCCATCGTAGGCTTTTAAATTCATCATTTGAATGTGTTCCTACATAAAAGTTGCTCTATTGGGTTGAATAACATGGTGTGACTATTGTAGTGGCTGGCTGACTGCGTCAGTGTTACCACAGGATAACAATGTGTGTCGCTTGACCCGGCTGTACAGATTTTGGGATCTGTGAAATTTGTGATAATGTTGCTGTGACTGATATACAACTCATCGGCGGGTTCATAATGAAATTATGCCTATTTAAATTAAATCTGGGGGCGTGCGAACCAGAGCCCATACGACTGAAGCCTCTAGTGTCACGTCCTTGAACCTTGGACGGGAAACCCCTGCAGGAAAATGGCCGGTCGAGGGAATTTCAGTCTAAAATTTATGGTGTATTGCGGCTTCGCAAGCTGTATGATTGCTTCTATTTACTACGACGAGCATATCATACCGAGCACATCTGCTAGGAAAATCGGATGGGGAGGAAAATGGAAATATCTCACTCACTTAAACCTGGTAAGTTCCAGTGGCGCAGTAATATGAGTATCTGACTCTTGAGAGTGATACTCATACTGAGGTGAGTGTTACTGTTAGTGTGTCTGTGTGACTCACTCAGTGACTGACTGACTGACTGCGAGTGTATGAGTGCCTCGGCCCCTCTCTGAGACTCACTGACTGTCACTGTAACCAGTGTGAGACATCGCGTGTGATCTGTGAGTGTGGGTACCAGCCCGTGAATACGATAATGATGATTACCCCAGACACTTGCAGTCAAGATGAACATTGCCTTGGGGTATATAAGCTATGCCATTCCCTTGCCACTAGTCGCGCTCATGGCAACTGAAAGTGACTAGTGAGTATGATAAACCACCAACAATCATGTTCATTTATTTGATGCGGTGTCTCAGTCAGCGGTATCTGAATGAGTTACCAGTCCATAATCATGATGATGATATCTCCAGGCACTGGATGATTACCTTGACTCGAGTTGATACCATGCCCTCGGCACCAGTCACGCATTGTATCGGTATAACTAGCATGTAGGCATCAGACTGATAGCTGTGTCGGGTATCTAGCCAGTTAGCCTGAAGGATTGAAAAATATGTACGGTGTGGTAGCCAACCACGGTCCCAATCCTTCGGTCATCAGCCGAAAATCACTGGTCAGGTGTTGTTACTTGTTTTGGAGTGTGCTTGAGGACAACTCCCCATGATGTGCCCCAACAGCTTTGCGCTGCTCTCGCACGCTTAGGAACTTTTTTGCTTCAGCCTTTGCCTGTCCATGGTAGGACTTCATGCCTTGTGTGGTGGCCAAGCTGCCTATAAGGACAGGTTGACCGAGTGTGATCAGCCAGGGAGAAATCCCTTGAAATACTCCGCCATGGCTGCGGATTGAACTTGGGCCACGGGGATGACAGACAGTGAGATTCATTCATTTTCCCACTGAGCTATCAGGACTGACTTAGGAACATATAGAGTATTATTCATAGATAAGTCAACAATAGACAGCACCCAATTATTGAAAGCGGAGACTAGGCTAGTTACTGCAGTGGGGGAGGAGCGGTGTATGCATTAAAATTAATGCATCTGCAGATTTGATATGTATATTTTAAGTAGAGACAGTTATACTGGGTGGTTGGCAGTACCCAGAGTGCAGTTGAGATTTCATTTCTCTATATCGTCAGGGTGATGCAAGATCAAAGTGCTATGGGTTGATTTAAATCTCTGTTTTATGTGCATTTTCTTTGCAGCAGAGTAGTTGGTATAGGCCCTGTTATTTTCAGATTAAGTTGTATGCCGGCCTTTTGTACTCTGGAATGCAACATTGAAGAGGCATTTGAATGTTTCTCAATGTATGCGAATTCGCAAATGGTTTTTAGTTCACTATATTTGCTGTATTTTCTTTCGTATGAAATCTATATCTGTTCATATGATACTAGTCACTGTAGCACCATCAGTTATCAGCATGTTATCAGAATGTAGTCTATTTGCAGTTCAGGTATGCTTATCATTTGCTTTATACAGTTATTGCCCATCCCAAGTTAGCTGAGTAAACCACAAACTAAAGACTCATCTTATCTATCCTTATCTTTGTAATGGTAAATTATTGTATTATCCATTTACTTTTATTTCTTACTACTTCACTGAATCTGAAAGCCAAAGACTCACCAGTGATCCATTTGTTCTATGGTCAACCTTTCTGTAGGAATCTTGCAAATATGCCTGAAGCTCTGTAGCTCAACAGTCAGTCACTTACTGAGTGATGCACTGCAGCGCCCAGACCGGCAGTGGGTTCATTGGTATGGGAAAATGGGAAGATAATTCCTTTTTATGGTTGTCGTGAGCTCTCCTGGGTGATTATACAATGCCGGCTTATTCCTCAATAGACAGTGCTATATTTATTGTAGCTGTGAACCAACATTTGCTTGCGCCCGTGACCTTGAGCGCAATCAATAAGGGTTTTCATTGCTGGCTTTGATAAATGACTAGTTATTGTGTATGCGCTGGTATTTAGAGACTAGTACTAGCCCACTAGCTACTTATCATGGGTCTCTTTGTATTGAGACTGAGCGTATACTTGGTAACGTTGGTGGTGCTAGCCGCATCATTATATTATGATATAGAGTATGCCAACTTTGAAGGAGACACAGTCTGGAATTACAAGGGGTTTGGTGGTAAATTCAAGTTCCTAACCTTCATCAACATGGTAAGAAAGCATGCACTATCAGTCTTTCAAGTCTTTCCATGGTGTGCCAATGTGAGTAGGAACCTTACCTGCACCCAATACCTACCCAAATTTACCCTACTCATGGTGCTATGTACAGAAAATTATGTTAGATCAACCGACTATCAAAGATATCCCAAGTGAACAGATTCGGTGCTGTTAATTTTACCATGATTGCATGACTGACTGACTTATTAATAGAAATACTTTGTTTTGCAACCAGGTCTGGATATAAGTCAACATTGGGTGTTGAAAGCTCACGGTAATATTTAGCTTCTTGGCCAACTGGGTCTAACATGCTTCAAGCTATTCATAATTGCTACACCATACTCTAGTGATATATCACTGGTTACATACCTATGATCTAGCTATTAGGTATATAGGTAGGTAGTATAACTAAGCCTACCATTTATATCCCACATACCCTGCATGGAACCACTAACTCACCAGTCACTGCGTGGTAATAGCATAAAATTCGGTGTTGATTATGCAGGGCTCAATATACAGAAGTTTATTTCATCCGAAGACGATAAGCCATCAGCCACATGGCCAAAAGTGCTCTAAAAATGACCGGCAGTCCATATCACAGATCGAGACAATTCATAGCAGCTCTTAGACAGATTTCATTTTAAGCACACATCAACCACACCATGCGCTTCTCAAAAAGCCACAGTTTTTTTTCATAACCTTGGCAGTAATTGGAGGAAGGGGCTGAGGCAGAAGCAATTGTGTTGGTTTATTTTCCTCATGTCTGCTCACGAGACTTGTGACAGCTGCGCGACATCCATCTCCTCTACCTTGTCTTTTTGAGGTAGGATGACTATGAGAAGCTCACACTCACAACATGGGTAGGGTTTGAACCAACATTTATGCTATTGCTCTATCACTGAACTATCCCCCTATCCCACAGAAAGATATTGCCAACTCGTACATTGTGCCTGGGATGGTTCAAAAACTCTCTCACTGTTCACCCAGCAGAGAATGGGTACCCGACTCGTTCCAGAGCTGGGGAAGCTGAAGGCGGTGTTTGAGCAAGTGTCACTCCACCTCAGTTACACCATTGTTGGTACGAGTTGGCTCTCCCACCCAGCCATTGGCTAAGGGACAACCATTTTTCTACATTGGCCATAGAATGCCTGGTCTCAATTGTATGGCCTGGAATCTTGAATGCTCACCTCTTTCACTTGTAGTGGTTGCAGCCTATTTATTGGACGGTTGTCGTGCTCGCCGGCCTATCAACATTCAGCTATGATGATAGGAAAAGACGAGGTACTCTCCATAAGCTCATGGACGTTATTCATTCCTCTCTCGCCTTCCCTGTCGGAATGGTAAGCTTTTACAATCATTCAGAAGAGGTTCAGCGTATCCCCGAAAAACCTCAATTGAAAGGAATTTATCCGAGTTAGTTCTGGTTAACATCTGATTTGGATACCGATTGTCGAATCTGGTGAGTGGCGTTAAAATAAAATAATAATAACGAAACCCCACCCGTAAAATAACCATCTCTTTTGGTCATGCCACGTACCATCCTGAAAACAAGCCATTGACTTTCTATATACTTGACGCTATCCATGTAGAAATGGATGATATCTTACTTTGCGTTTTCATTCTTGTTGGGTTCCGAGCTATTAACTCGGTGATGCTATCTATGTAAAATAAAATGGTGTCTATCTAAGCAATAATTTATTCGTTTGAAGGGACCATAAGTAAGTCCCAGGGTATCCCTGTACACATGTGGCTTGGGTTGCTTACATTTACATGTAGCACAGAGAATAGGAGTTATCTCTTTCCGAGGTTGGATTTGTATATTAATTTTTTAGTTTGTATGCATCACTTTCTGGATGATTTACGCAGTGGACCGAGAATTAGTTTATCCGAAAAGACTAGATGCTATTATACCCACCTGGCTTAACCATGTTATGGTGAGTGATCATATGCCCCATCCGCCCCCCCCCGTCCTCCGACCATGTGACATTTTTAGGAAAGTTCTTCATATCAGAAAGTTGTATCTATCCATTCATGTGTATGAGTAAAGCATAAAGCTACGCTAATATTCTAAATCTAGACTCTAGTGACCAAAGTGCGACTGACGACTGTGGAAAACAACTTTTTCCATCGTTAGGATAGCGGATAGCTCAATGATTAGGGCACTTGAATTGGTATCATTAGATTTTGGTCATACCAGCCTCACTATGAGTGCGAGCTTCTGTCAGCTATTACTGGTCCAGAACTAGCCTTGGACTTAGGAGGTTCGCTAACAATGATAGCCAAGTGCCCGCATGGGAACATAAAACTCATTTCCTACCCTCCCAAGCGAGACAAAAAGTGGTAACAAAATGGCATTTACTCTCCTGTCCTGTGCTCTGACTGTCTTGATAATTAGGTGCATCTGCAGACTGTTGATGTCACAATGTTTTAGGTTTCATGTCGTATTGTCATAGGTATGATGATGTCATAATGTCATAGGTATAACCCCAAAACTCTGTCCTATCAGGCAGCTCTCTATTTTAGCATACAGTACATGTGCCGTTTCTCCTGATTGATAAATTCATGGTGAAGCATCAATATCCAACGAATATTACCGGACAGGGCATCCTGTTATTCTTCGCTGCTCTCTATCAATGCTGGTGAGAAGTGCTGTATATTTCCGTTCGTATGATGAAGTATTCTGTTGAAGGCAGGTCTCTCATGACGTGTCATTGGCATGGTGTCATGGAATGGGACCGAGGTGGTTCCCCATTGCGTTCCACAGGTTTCTGGTTGGAGGTCAGTCAACTTTAGCCATTTGTTTACACAGCGCATGGTATTCTTCACACGAAAGGAGAGGTGTATTTTAACAACTGAGTGAGCTTGACCCTTATCTGCTGGTTGGGACCAAAACCATGTCAGCACTTATAGTCAGAGGGTTGCTAGTGTTAAAAACCCTACCAACTTGGAAAGCAAACTCACAACTATTAGATTTCGATTCCACACTTTCATATGGATAAGCTACCCTGGTGCATGAGATCCAGAAATCTGGGTGTCTATCAAATTGGGTGGCCAAAACTGATGGGTGAGGTCACCTGATAAAGTTGTCCTAGTCATCATGAAGGAGAATATCTCTACGCTTAGTGCCGCCGAGTAATTGTAGAGATTGTGGATATATGTGAACTGGGAAATTTTATTACCGATCCGCACGCATAACATGTAGTGACTCACTGAGTGAGCCGATCACTGGCTCAGTAAAAACTATAGAGTCTATTCAAAGATGCTTTGTCGGAGCCCAAGAGCTGGTTATCATGGGATGCCCTTTATGTTGTCACAATTTACTTGTCTGGTATTCAAACCCCGTATTTGCTGTACATGGGCAAAACATTCTAGTTATCTTCACGAAAATGTTGTAAGCATACGCTACAGGGAGTATTTTCTAACATCTCTGTACTTGTAGGATTTTGTATTTAGCCCTTATAAAGGAGATCTGGGTGTACCCTATACTGGAAGTGATGAACTGGACATATAGGATGGTATTCTTCGTATTGCTTTGGGCTTTCTTCCTACTTCTCTATAGGACTGGAGCTCTGGTTACTGCCAAAATGCACCGTAAGTTTAAGAGCCAGTTTATCACAGAGAACCAGCATGCTGGTTGCTGACAATATATAACTGCTCCCATCATAAGCATAGTTTCTTAGCGCATTATCGCAATTGAACAAGATATGATCTCTTTTTTTTACACGGAGAACATCATTGGGAGGTGAAACTGTGGCTTATTAGATAGCACCCTGGGGTTGAAATGCGCAGTCCCTGGATTCGGCTTGAGTATGACTTTGTGCTTTGTCCTCTTTGGCTTCAAATCACTAAGTATCAAGTAGACAAGACACACCCAGAGAGTAACCTTCTCTATGGGCATGCGGGTGCAAGCAGAAATCGCTCTCATGATGCTGACATGCACCATGAGAAACTCTGTGTCAAAGACTCGGTAGGTCAATGATATATTAGAGATTCTACTTTGTGATAATTTTTCTCTCCCGTTGACAGGCCCTGTTGCTCATAAGAAGAAATAATCAAGGCCCCAGAGATTTTGAAAACAATCAGGGAGTATGCGTGAAGCCTTTCATTAGCCGGTGAACTACTCACCCAGAGTTTTCTAGCAAAAGGCGAAGCGCTTGAAAATCACCCGTGGCATGTAGTTTTTAGAGTATACATTTTGAAACTGCCAGACAAGCAATTATTTATTCCAAACTCTGCTGAAAAATGTAAAGCCGATTGTCAGGAGTTGTTAGACTAGCCAAATTGTTATTAAGGTTGGGTTGGTTGTGTTTGTAAACTTCTTGGTTTTATTTGAAGATTGGTAATAAAATTTTACAAAATGATGAGCTAAAATATATGCAATGTACAAAAACTACAAGTCAAGCCGAGATCGCTTTTAGAGGCATTCCAACGGTTATCAGAAAAAATGGTGCCATGACCACTTTGTCGACTGATTCTTAAAAAACCAAGAAGCGACTTTAAAAGTTTGAATATCCAGAGCTGTAAAAAGGCTTTTGGCATAAACGAAAAGAAAACAATGTACATGGTGTAAACTTTTACAAGTCCTGAGTGGGTTTAGTCAAACCCACCAACTTGGCTCTATTGGTTGCACAGTGTAAAAACTGATTTTACCCTCAGTGACACGATTACATTAAAACGATCGGAGATACTACAGTTCCTCTCGTACTATACAGTTATGGCATCCGCAGTTTCACTGGGATCTTTCCGTTGTCTATACGGCGATTGCTTGAGCGAAGATTGTTGGGGTCGCTGTATTGGTTTAAACGAATTATGAGCTGAACCATTTGGAGTTGTGCTACCATTGGATCCGGAATAATCCGAATTTAATCCTCTTGGTCTCTGGTATTCGTATATTACTGGATGGTCTGGTTTACTAGGTTTAGGATAGCGACTTCTGTAGTTGCGTAATTGTTTAATATAGTCTGGTGTCTCATCCACGTACTGTGGAGAGTGTTGCTGAGACGGAGGTATGTCATTTATAGTAGAGACGCTGCCATCACCTGGTGGCATGTCTATAGCGCTGTCGGTAGCGGAGTCAGCACCTGGATGATTGCAGTCAGCACTGTATTTACGAAACTGATTATAGTACTGATCAGCTTCCGTAGCCGAGCATTTCATATCTTCTGAGTCGGTGGGGGAAGCCTCATGAGTTACTTCAACCTAAACAAAAGTGACAGAAATGAAATAAAATAAATACCGCTGGTTAGGGCTTCGTTCACTGTTAGCCTGTCCTCTACAATTGCATTATTATGCGTTTCCTAAACAAGCAGGAAGTCATGGGTTCAAATGCCGTCAAAGTCAATGGTGGCGACAGGAAATGACCTCATTTTGCTTCTGTGTCCCGTAGACCCAGGAAGAAAATTCCACGACCTCAAACAGGGCACCCAATAAAATTTTTGAATTCTGTGTGTCACATAGGGTGCCAGTACGAATTTAAACAACTATCCAACACTCAAAACTATGTTGTTGAATTGGCAACATATCAATCACTAACTGTTACTAGGAATTTTACTAACCTGTACACTAGTATACAATTTAGTATCAAATTCAATTGGTGGTGGAATCTCAGCGTCTGGCTCCTTAGTGATGGAGGAAAGAATGTCTTCCTGCTCAACGACAGTTACATCATCACTGCAGCATGACTCGGAGCAAGAGCACTGAGAATCACAGCAGTCTTCAGCAATCGGCTACAAGTAAATTAAAGATAATTTATGTGGATAGCTCAGATAGCTAGATAAAAAACCTGTGTTCGAACTGTGGCCATGCTGGGTTCCCATTCTGACCTCTACTGGACTATGTTTTCCGCTTTCGACTGATTATAGAACTTTCGCTTCAGATAGATCTTAATCAAAGACCTATGATTCAAGTCCTAGCCAGGCTGAGCACCTATTGTGAGAATGAGCGTCTCACATTACCCCTCTAACAAGCCTCAAGCTAAGGAGATCTGCTAAACCGAATGGCCAAGTACCCAGGCACAAAAAGCATTACTTACAGGAGTAGCCAGACGAAGTCCTCCAGACTTTCTCATACTGGAGTTTTTCAGAATGCCCCTCTCTGGCTGCCGCGATAATTCCTCCGGTATCACTATATCATCCAAAATGGACACTGCTGGTCTCTCATCGCTGTCCGTTTCCTCGCTAGATGATGACTGACGGCGTTTGCGTCGACGTTTCCTTTTACCACCCGCTTCATTCCTAAAATAATAACAATCACCCTGTGATAAAAACCTACATTGTAACTATTTACTCTGGAACCTATCAATTGTAAAAAGTCCCCCTCCCCCCACAGAAAAGGCCAACAGCCCATCGGCCCGACAGGACCACTGCACAACAGGCCATCGGCCCAACAGGACCACTGCACAACAGACCATCGGCCCGACAGGACCACTGCACAACAGGCCAACAGCCCAACAGGACCACTGCACAGCAGGATCGTTGCGCACGACATCAATGCAGGCTCGGGAGACATACCTGTAGCTAGGAGTCTGACCAAAGCTAATAACTCTGTCCACATCTGATACCATGCTCTCATTCAGGTGGGATTTAGCTGGCTTTTTACGCTTGGGGGTCGGTATCGTTCGCCTGCAATAAAAGGCATAGATTCAATGCATGATTAGTCAGCATTTGCTGCAGAATAATTTTTCGTAAAGGTCAGAGTTGCTAGCGACAGGATGCTGGCATGGCTGATGACATAGCGAGCAGTGGTGGCATGGTAGGTAGCACATTCAACTGTGAATCGAATGATCCAAGTTTGATTGCAAACTTGACCGTTACTTTGTGCTTTCCCCATCAACGGATTCGGATCGAGACGTTTAATAAAAAAGGCCCATACATAGAGTAATAACTTTATGGGGCAACCCATGGACCATCCTAAAAGCAAGCCATTGGCTTAGTGGTGCTGTCCCAGAAAAACAAGATGACCTCAAATCCTGTGCAGTCAGATGAAATGTACACTTGATCTGCCAGAGAAGCAAACTGTGTGAGAAAAGTCAACCGCAAAACACCGACGCATGTGTGTGCAATGTGATGATGAAGCCGGTCAGCATCAACAGTTGAAATTTCCCAGCAGCATACCTGATATAAAGAATGATTTCCTTACATCTGTAAGATTTGGAGAGGAGCATTCTACCCTGCTAGTGTTAGGACTAGAAAATGTTATTTGTGCTAGGATCTTTGGTTAACTAGACAATTTGTCAACAAAAGTGCATATGAAGTAGCAACAAATACGGTAGATACAGCATCAAATATTTGAGGGTGTATTAAACTCCAGATTTTAACAAAAAGGCTCTTTTGAAGCGAGTAATTCGCGAGACAGGTAGAAGAATCGGATGACAATCAGGTTTGACCAAGAAGTGGCAATTTTCAGCGAGGGTGAAATTTAGTCGAATGGCTGAGTATAAACTCAGCATAGAGTCGCAAAGTGACTAACCTGCAGCACAGTACACCAAGGACTATAGCCACAATGAGAACTCCGGCGGTGGAGCACATGATTGCTATAAGCCATTTTGTATCCAGTGGTCCGCCCTTAGTCTTGGGTGTAGGAGTTGATGCGGCGGCTCCCGGGAGAGGATTGAGTGTGACGAGAGAAGGTAACACCTGATTACAGAGATAGCCACGGTATCCTTTATCACAGTGACATGTCAATCCTGTGGTACATCGCTAAAACAAGCCATTTATTTCATCTTTCCTTTAAATTTATAACGCCAATCCTGGTGTACATCAGTGAAAGAGTTCCATAAACATGATTTATTTCATTAAATTGTATTTTTTATTTCATAGTTTTTACTGGGGCATTTGGGCAGTCCATTTAGTGACCTCTGCTCTGGAACATTAGTAATCATGAGCTAAAACTTGAACTCCGGATCTAATGACCTTAAGCTGAATGCATTAGGAACTACGCCATATTGCTATATAACAAGAGACGGCAGGAGCGGATGTTAGAACCTTTCGCTATTTGCGATTAGCTGATCATGTGGCAGGTCCCTAACACGGCCATTGGCTAAGGGACAACCTTCATTTTGGTTTAGCTCAGTATAAAAACTACACACAACAGTTGGTGGGTTACTTACCGCGCTAATATAAGTAGCCAGCTTCCCAAAGCATTGAATGCCAAGCGAGGAAATCTTTTGCTATTATTGGACTTACCCCGTGTCCTGAGCAGGTAAGGTTGTTATCTCCTCTTGGACACTTGCTCACTCCGAGCATCGACACACTGACACAGGAGTGGCTCAGACATAATTTACCATCACCACATTTCGTGCCGTCCGAAACGAGTCCAAGATTAATGGTGTCTGACGATTCGCTGCGTACAATCACACTGCAAGCAGAGGAGCTTATTACAACCTATTTTAATTGAGGAGGAAAAATGAAGCTTAGCGTGGAGCACCACGAGAGAGTCAGCATCAAAACTCCACCTCATAATGAGGCTTTTTTAAGTTAAGACTGGTGTGGAAGGATAACACTCACAATGGGATTAGGTTCTTGTGATTTTAGACCCAGTGCTCTACAATCGAGTTACCCTTTAGAATATTTTATCCCGTAGAGTTATCCTTAAGAGCTATGATTGATCTTGATTGACTAAACTCACTTGCACTCGACTCCATCATGGCCAGTAGTTTTCCTGAAGCCTGTATCGGCTGGCTGAGGAAAAGCTTCTCCTCCTTCACAATGTAGCAGGCCACACATCTCATCTCTAAAATCAATGGGATACATGTGAACTGATACGGACATAACTAAATCAAATTTCTATGTATGTAAAGCCTCTTCACATTGCATACATATGTACAAGGTGCCAATCGAAGTACGCAAGACCCAGAACTTTACAGAATTACACTTTTTTTGGGAGGAAAGCTGTCTATATATTGCATTAACAGTACGTTAGAGATTAAGCCTTGTGAGTTACATGCACTTATTTACTCAGTCAAGAAGCTTGGCTATAATGCTCACGTTAATCACCTGTACGAAAAAAGGAAAAAGAAAAAGGAAACTATCCTTTTTCAGTCATGCTGCATGGGTGGACGGATTAGCTAGCCAATTAATAACAGGACATTACAACAGCAGGCACACGCACGGTAGATGCCGAAAGATGTGGCTCAAGGACATCGGGGATATCCTGCGCATCTCAGCAATAGAGCGTGTGAGAGACGCACGTCTGAGGAGGATCTGCTATCCACAAGTTAGAAGCCACAGCAGCGAGTGAGCAGCAAAAAATTGTTTGAAATAACTCACCCTCGGTCACACTTGCTGTACTCCACACCAGTCGCTCCGCAATGTCCATACAGATTACCAAGAGGATTGTTATAGTTATAACACTCAGCATCTGCAGACTGGGAATCCACTCCCCAGAATGTCTGGCATTGAGTGTCCCGCTGTGGACAACGTCCCTGATAGCAGTAACCATTACCATCAGCGCAGGTTTCTCCATCCAAGATAAGCTCATTCGGAGGACACTGGGAATGGGAGAGAACAAAAATTGATTGATACTGATTGCTGTTTCACAATGACGCCAATTCAGTGACCTGAAGCATGGAGAAAAGTATGCGTTCAAACTACACAGATAGGTCAAATAGCTAAAAGGTAGTCATGATAGCTCAGTCTGTCTGTCCTCCCGGTGGCCCGGGTTCAATTCCCAGCCATAGTGGAGTATCTCGCAAGGGATTTTTTCCTGGCTGATCACACTCTGCCAACCCGCCTTGAGCCAGTGTGGCAGAAAATGGCTCAATCTCCCCTCACTGGGGGAAATCGATGAGGAAGGCTGAAGTCCAACCATACAAATTTAATAATAGTCATTGTAAGTCTATGGTTCAAACACTCTTTTTATTCTGAAGGCCAGGAGTGTTGATATACCTTGTTAGCCAGCTTTGGCTTATGATTCACCGATTTACCAAATCGGTCTATCCTATGTAGTTTACTCATGAAAACGAATTTTAAAGCAACTCAAACCATGCCCATCCATTTGATATTTATATTTAAAATTATTATTATTTTCATGTGAGTGTATTCAGAAGGCTGAGGTGAGGTTGTAAAATGATGTTGTCTTACCTCACCAGAGATTCCATCACACCTCTCCACAGCATCACATTCACCTCTAGCAGGCCTGCACACCTCTGTACTTGGCTTAGGCTGGCAATTCTGACAGCAAGCACCTGACTGACATGTCGCCCATGACTTTAGTAAACAGGTGTTTGCATCACAACATGGGTCTACCTGCTCACAACTCTACAATATGGATAGATACATGTGAGGTAACAATTTCAACATATTTTCTCAATTGAATCAACAAATCATTTGAATATTTAGAGAAATATATATGTATATGGAATTTGGGCCAAAAAACCTGGTAATTTTAGTATTTTGATCTCAACAAACACAAGTGATACCAAACTTCACAATATAATTTACAGATATATTGAGAGTTTTTTGTTTCGGTGTTACGCTGAATTTTGACCCAGAAAGTCTATTGGACTCTTGTTTTTGGCACTGGCATTTGTTTGACTAAATAAAACCTCTGATTTCCATGGACCTCAAGGCTTTTGGTCTCATTAATTTAATCTACGCAAAATAAAATCTTAAATCGCAGCAAATCAGTATTTCTAATTTATCTTGAGGCTAGATAGGTTAGACTAAAGATTCACTTCTTTTATGACCCACTCACCCCGGCTGGTCCGCAGTCGCACTGTTCTCCTCGCTCCACAAACCCGTTTCCACAGAACTGCGGGTAAGGATTATCTTCAGGCTCCTCGACCAGACAAGCTCCTAATCCAACTTTCGTTAATAGATTAAACCTATCCATGCTGCACGAAGAAAACTGCCGCGGAGACTTAACACCGCTACAAAGGAAGAAGTTCAGGTTATTAATGCATCAGATTGGGAGGACAACTCCCAATGCGATATGGGATAATTTAAGGGCTAAAAATCCTGGACTCAATTTCTAGTCATGACAAGTGCCTCCCTCCCGTGAAACCAGCTCCTCTCACAATTCCCAACTCATACTGCTCCAGAAAGCCCCAGGTACTCACTAGAACAAGCCTAGCGCTTAGAAGGTCAACCGAATAAGATGGCCAAGTGGCCACATAGTACAATGAAAAACAAGACTGAAGAAGGTGTGTAACTCACATGTTTCTTTGCATAATGCATCCATCCTCATTATCATCACATAGGCAATCTACAATGTAGATGTTAAAAATTTGATCTATTATACGAAAATGCTTCATTAAAGGCAAGACTCACGACATCAAGACTTGGCATGCGCTAATCTGAGCGATAATCTCGAAGTTGAGCCACAGCACAATTCGGCTTACTACAGGCATTATCTATAAAGGCGTTGGTCGGAAGGGAAGTGCGGTCGGTATCTTGCCAATCGCCATTGAAGTTGTGTCACAATGACTAAAGGTTGTGTGGCGTGTTTGGAAACAGTGCATAGCAAAGCTGTTTTGGCCAACACAGCTTCTGTATTTCAGTATTTGTTAAATGGCAGAAGCTAAGCAAAATTACCCTCAAAGCCATGACGTGCTGAAAGAGGGAAGAGCATGAATAATAACAACTGGTTTAATAATGTCCTGCTGCTTTGTGGCTGCAAAAGGAACATGTTACCATCAAGGCTACACAGTCGCAGAGCCAATAGAAACCACCCGCGAGAGGACGCCATTAGCAGCTCTGCTCGGAGAAAACTGCGCCTTCAATGTGGTCTGTCAGAGGATTTCCTTTTCCGTTTTCGAAACACAAGTATTCCGCATGCAATATTCAAGCTCCAGCATTGGTGCTATACTGAATGACTGCATTTTCAGCGGAAACCACGTGATTGCCACTAGCGCAAACTCCACCCCTCCAACAGAGTTTGGTTGACCCCTACCTGGTGAGTCATGACCCAGGCCGATGTTGTGACCAATCATATGAGAGATAAGACTCGCTAAATGTTGAGTATCCGTTGCTGACTGAGCGGAGACAACAGCTATAGCGCGGCGGTGATGGCGGTCAGAGCATACGGAATCTGGAATAGCCAATCCCGCGGAACCTCCTGAGAATATTGTCCCCCTAGAAAAGACAAGAATGTGTTGCAGATTAGAAGCAGCATTTATAAGAAATTGCCTATTCTTTCAACACACAGCGTGCACCACGGTGAATCAATTGCCAAGCTGAGCTCTTTAAAATACTTATTTGCTGTAGTTCTATGTTTCACTTGGCCATCAGTCCGGGATAGTATGTGAAAAACTCATACTCAGAGTGGGAGCGCTGAGCCGGGATGACCAAAGCTTACACTAAGAATTTTATGACCATAAGCCATCAACCGTAACATCCTTACAATCTACCTATCTCCTCGTAGACCAACAACACAAAAAAACTGCCAGATCGGCAGGCAGTGCACCAACACGTAGGCGAGCGCTCTTTCACCGGATTCCAACCTCGGCAGTCTTCAAGAATCAGACCAAGACATACTGTATTGAAGCATTTTACTGTGGGGATGGCGTCTTCAGTCGGTACAATCTAGTAAAACTATCACTGCGCAGCTGATATGATTCAGCATAACGAGACACCGACTTTCCGCTATCTTTGTATTGCGCATCTGTGCCCTAATTTTAATATAACATCAAAGAGAATGCGGTCATTTATCCGTTTAACCCAAACAATACCACTCCGGCAAGCGGGAGCTCGTCTTTTGTATGATTTCTTTGCCTAATTGTCCATGGATATAAAAGCTTGTTTTGAGCAAACTGAGAAGTGTTCTTTAACTGTTACTACTCTATCGTTTGACTAGTGGAAAAGGAAAATGCATCACGGATAGGGAGATAAGTTGGTGACTCGAGCATTTGGTTCAAGATTGTCAGATTCAGGCGTCTGCTTTGAATATGAGCGCACGTAATTCCTAGCTCCTATCACTCCAAAACAAGTCTCAGGTTTAGAAAGCCCACTAAATAGAAAGACCAATAGTCCACATAGAGAAACAAATAAATCCTAAAACTTTGTCAAATACAGACTTTCTTTAGATCTAGATTTCTGGCAGAGTTTGAAAAGAGCTAAAGTCAGTTCATGCACAATTGGAAAAATAAGCCCTTGTGTATGGTACGTGTCACTTTGTTCTGTCATAAGCGACACGCTGCTCAAGTGCTTTATACCCTACACACTCAAAGTCTAGCCACCTTCTACTCATGAGAGAATTCAGTTAAGCCTGAAAGCTTAGATTTGATAACCTCTTAATGATAATAATTTTATTTACTCCCTATCATGTAACTGATCCACTAAACGCCAATAATTACCAGAATCAGTGAGGTTACTAGGTTATGCGACCTTTCACTGAATAAACTCACTGCTTACACAAGATTTAGAACTAGAAACAAGAGCTAGACACTCTCGCGATGGTCACCCCAACATTTTCAACAATCACCGAGATAAGTAAGCCTACTAGGCTTACTTACTTACTTTACTTACCATCCATACAGGAAATTTACAAGTGTTACAATTGGAAGCGAGAACGCCCGCGGGATGTTAACTAAGTGAGATTTTGGTAAAAATTCCAGAAATTTTATCCTAACCAATGTCAAAATTTCTGACTGTATGAAGGAAGGTATGGTATGGGATGCAGTTAAGGGCATTTGCTAGAATTGTAATAATCTCCAAGGATATCGGCAATTGTTTTGTATTGTCAGTGGCGGTCTTTGAGAAATTGAAAATTGAGAAAGATTGTGACTTACGTGATGAGGTGAATTGCATCATAGTGGTCATCAGTTAAACTCGTTTGTGTGTAAGTCAGGAAACTCTGAAGCATCTCTCGAGGGTTAGACGACACGGCTATAGGATTCTCATTAGACCAGAACTTCCAATAGACCAATCCCACTCTAAGATTGAGTCGCTGATAGTACTAAAATCAGATAGCGGTTTTATGTCACCTTGTGGTAGAACATCTAGAGCGCATTCAATGACATAAACGCAATATCCTTTCGTATGATTTATGAATTAGTTTCAAATCTTCTCGGGTTTGAATCCCGGTAATGGCGGGCTCCCGTCATAAGTCAAAATATATATACGTCTTGCTAGGAGCATTGATACTAACCCGATTGA
>Ga0224511_10000380_pt1 | contig 20394 bp, 20 predicted proteins | sample SF_May12_sed_USG_2_FD_169988 | JGI IMG/M metagenome (GOLD analysis project Ga0224511, IMG submission 169988) | Sediment microbial communities from San Francisco Bay, California, United States - SF_May12_sed_USGS_8_1 | ecosystem: Environmental > Aquatic > Marine > Sediment | place: USA...
CAGGTCATGAAGGCAGTGGGTTCTTTGGCGTACATGAGGTCGTAGGCTAAAGCGTTGTCGTTGAAGAGTGTGTCGGGCAATGGCGGTAGTTCACCTTGCAGACTGGCGGCGGTGCCATTGATGACGATATCAAAAGTTTGTTTGATATCGTCAAAGCCGCTGGCTGTGATGCTACCCAGTTCTGCGAAAACAGTCTTTAATTCTTCCGCTTTGCTGACCGTGCGGTTGGCGATGTGCAGCAATTTGGGTTGTTGCTCAAGAATGGGCCCAAGAATCCCGCGCACGGCGCCGCCGGCGCCGAGGAGTAAAATGCTTTTGTCTTTTAACGGTGTGTTCAGGTTTTGGGTAATATCGCGCACCAGACCGATACCATCGGTGTTTTCACCGAACAAGGTTTTGTTGTGATTGAACTTGATGGTGTTGACGGCCCCGGCCAGTTCAGCGCGTTTGCTGCGCCGGTCCACCAATTGCCAGGCCTCCAGCTTGTAGGGTACGGTCACATTCAGCCCCTTGCCGCCCTGTTGCTGGAAGTCTTTCACAGCGTCAGCAAAGGTGCCGGGCGCCACATCAATAGCGGTGTATTCAATATCCAGTCCACATTGTTCGGCAAACTGCTGATGGATTTGCGGTGATTTGCTGTGGCCGATAGGGTGGCCCATGACGGCGTATTTGTCTGGCATGGTTATCCTTCCGGAAAAGCGGTGGCCAGAAAGGAATCACGCTGGCAGATGTTTTCATACCAGGCAGCGGTTTTGGGGAAACGACCGCGCCAATCGTGCACCCAACGCAAATCGATATACGACAAGGCCGCACCCAGGGACATGTCCGCCAGGGTTAAGCGATTGGCTGCCAGGAACTCGCCGCGAATGCGGTCTTCGCTATACTGCATCGCACGTTCGACTTTCATTTCCTGTTTCTTGATATTGTCCGCCACCTGGCATTCCGGCGTGCGCCGTCCTTCGAGCATACGCGCCACCACAGCATCTGAAATGCCATTGCCCAGTTCGTGCCAGTTTAAGACAACCCAGCGGCTGTCGTCGGCGGGAATGAATTTTTCACCCGGCAGGCTGTCGATATATTCCACATGCAGGCCGGAATCAATAAGCAGCTCACCGCTATCCAGCACCAGCGCCGGGACCTTGCCCAGGGGATTGGCTGCCGCCAGTTCAGTGTTATCCATGGCGGGCGGGCTGACAATAAATTCATGCTGGATGTTTTTTTCCGCCAACAGAATACGCACCTTGCGCACGTAGGGGGACGTTAGTGAACCGTAAAGTTTCAAGACAAACCTCCTGCAAAAACTATTTGAGTTATAACGTTAATCTTAAAGAACAGAGACACCACCCAACCGTGACAGGGTTTATCAATAGGGTGTTCCATCCTTATGCAAAAAAGACCACGATCCGTCGGCGTTAAACTGAGCGCGTAAATCGTGCCCAGGATAATCGACCTGGTCACCGCCAGCTCGGTCACCGATTTCAAGATAAGCGACCGGTTCGCTTGAGCGGTTAACCAGCTGATGGCCGATTCCCTCCCCCTTTTTAAAACCGAAACAATCGCCAGGCTGCATGACATATTCCTCGTCACCCAACACCAGGGTCGGCGTCCCGCTTACGACATAAATAAATTCATCCTGCGTTAGATGGTGGTGCTGTAACGCTGACATGGCGCCGGGCGCCAGCTCGGTGAAATTCACACCGAAGTTGGACAGGCCAAAATGATCTCCCAACTTTCTCCTGGTGCGCCCCTGTATCATGGAAGCAAACGGCTCCGGGTAGAGAGACTTTAATTTTGTGGCTTCAATCTTTTTTGCGGAAAGTGGTTTCACGGTCCCCTGCTACTGAATATTGAATGAATAATGCACCAACAAGCCGGCAAAGACTGACAGGCCGAACCAGTTGTTATTAAGAAATGCCTGAAAACATTTTTCAGGCCGGCGCTTGCGAATCAAGGTTTGCTGATAGGCCGCCAGCGCAGCTGCTATTACAAGGCCGGCATAATACCAGAGACCCAGGCGCAGCAGTGTACCCACTACCGCCAGCAGACTCAGGGTAATGATATGACTGAACAAAATCATGATGCGGTCGAAACGGCCAAACAGAATAGCGGTGGATTTCACACCCACTTTTATATCGTCTTCCCGGTCTACCATGGCGTAGGCGGTGTCATAGGCCACGGACCAAAACATGTTGGCGGCGAACAACAGCCAGGCAATGGCGGGCACACTATTGGTTTGGGCGGCAAAGGCCATGGGGATACTCCAGCCGAAGGCCATCCCCAGATATACCTGGGGCAGATGGGTGTAGCGTTTCATAAACGGGTAACTGGCGGCCAGGAATGCACCGGCAAATGACAATGCAATGGTGAGCGGATTCATTAACAACACCAATCCAAATGCTACCAGGCACAAAGCCGCAAACAGGATCAGGCCTTCTTTAGGTGACACGCGCCCGGCGGCAATGGGCCGCTCACGCGTGCGCGCCACATGAGGGTCAAAATTCCGGTCGGCATAATCGTTGATGACACAACCGGCGGAACGCATGAGTACAACACCTGTAACAAACACAAACAACACCAAAAGATCGGGCCTGCCCTCACCGGCAATCCACAACCCCCAAAGCGTGGGCCACAGCAACAAAAGTATGCCAATGGGCCGGTTCAGGCGCATGAGTACGGCATAGTCACGCAGTTTGTTTTTTGGCATTACAGCGGACATTTCTGCACCGGCGGCAAGAAGATTTCTGTCACAAGCAGGGGTTTGTTACTGAGACGAAACACGGAACGCCGGCCCCAAATGACTTCCGGCGCTGCCTCGCTTGCGCGTGTAGCCAAATTAAACAGTTTGTCCTGTGCTGTCAGGCAGGCAATCTGCACTTCGTCGCGCTGCATACTCGGATCGGCAAACAGCATGGCGCCCAAAGAACGCGACTTTAGATTGGCCAGCCGCCGCTGCGGACCGGTCAGGGTATCCGGTGGCAGGATAGTACGCGCATACACCCAGGGCGTGTCGCCACAGTAGAGATATACCTGGCGCACCAACGCATGATTGCCCTGTTTGAGTTGCAATAACCTGGCCTCGTTGCGCATGGGTCGCTGCCATTTCTGATTAATCACCTGGACGCGAAAGCCCTGATCACAGTAATAGACAATACGCTGGGTCAGGGAGGCAGTATCCACCAACCAGTGCCAGAGCGATGCCGGCACAGTGCGTGGCCGTACCCGCGACTGCGGTTGCCACACGGGTTCTCGGCGCATTGACTGTTTGCTGGTAATAATCGGAATCCTGGTTGACGGTTCTGTGGTGGTTGGATTCTAACGTTAGACGCTGCCGTAGTCTTGTTCGCGCTGGACCCAACGCCGGATTAACGGGGCAATGTGCTCCGGATATTTTGTCTGCAACAGGCCGGCGGTTTTTTGGACCGCGGGCAACAGGGCCTGGTCGCGCATCAGATCCGCAATATGGAATTGGGGCATACCGGTCTGGCGGATGCCCAGCAACTCACCGGGGCCACGCAGCTCCAGATCCTGACGCGCCACCTCGAAACCGTCGTTGGTTTCACGCATGACCGCCAGACGCTTGCGCGCCAGTTCCGACAGGGTTTGGTACATGAGCACGCACACACTGTCTTCGTGGCCCCGGCCCACGCGACCACGCAATTGATGCAACTGGGACAAGCCCAGGCGTTCGGCGTTTTCGATAATCATCAGGGTGGCATTGGGCACGTCCACGCCCACCTCAATCACCGTGGTGGCAACCAGCAGGTCCAACTCGCCCCGCTTGAATCGGGCCATGGCCTTTTCCTTGTCCGCCGCCTTCATGCGCCCGTGCACCAGACCGATATTCAGCTGGGGCAGGGCCTCTTTAAGTGCTGCCTCGGTATCCGTTGCAGTTTGCAGTTGCAGGGTTTCCGATTCTTCAATTAAGGGACACACCCAATAGGCCTGACGTCCCTGCTGACAGGCATGTTCGACACGTTGCACGACTTCTGCGCGCCGGTTATCGCCGATGACTACCGTGGTGACGGGCTTTCGTCCCGGCGGCAACTCATCGACAACAGAAACATTGAGATCCGCATAAATAGTCTGCGCCAGTGTACGCGGAATAGGAGTAGCGGTCATGACCAATTGGTGTGGGTAGGTGTTATCGCCACCGCCCTTTTCACGCAATGCCAACCGCTGATTGACACCAAAACGATGTTGCTCATCCACAATCATTAATCCCAGTTTATGGAACACCACGTCTTCCTGGAAAAGGGCATGGGTGCCAATAATCAATTTACGTTCTCCACTAGCAATAACATCCAGCACCGATTGACGAAATTTTTTTGCCTGGCTGCCCGTAAGCAACACCACATCAATACCCAGCGGCTTGAACCAGCGCTGAAAATTCTGCGCGTGCTGCTCTACCAATAGTTCCGTCGGCGCCATCACCGCCACCTGATAACCGGCTTCGATGGCCTGGGCCGCGGCAGCTGCCGCGATTAAGGTTTTGCCCGAGCCCACATCACCCTGCACCAGGCGCTGCATGGGAAAGGCATGGGTCAAATCCTGTTGCACTTCTTCAATAACGCGCTGTTGCGCGCCTGTTAAGGAAAAAGGTAAATGTGCTAACAGTTTTTTGTGGAGCCTGCCCGGCGCTGTTAAATCGGGCGCGCGGTGTTGTTGGTTTTGTGCGCGCTTTTGCTGCATGCTCAACTGGTGTGCCAGTAACTCTTCGAAGGCCAGACGTTGCTGTGAAGGATGTTGGCCCTGTTGCAACAACGTCGCATCCCGGCTGGACAATGGCCGGTGTACGCCATGTACGGCATCTTTTAGCGGGGGCAAATTGATTTCCGCCAAGACCTCGGGCGGCAACCACTCATGTATCTTTTCCAGGTAATGATCAAGCGCCTGTTGCGCCAGTTTGCGAATACCGATTTGATGCACGCCCTCGGTAGTGGGATACACCGGTGTCAGTTCCTCTTCCGCCTTGATCTCCACCTCACCTTCGTAGACCTCGTATTCCGGATGCACCATTTCCAGACCGGCCTGGCCTTTACGCACCTCGCCGTAACACTGCAAGGTATTGCCTCGCTGCAAACGCGTTTGCTGCGCTACGGAAAAATGAAAGAAACGGAGTGTGATAAAACCGGTGCCATCGCTGACGCGGCAGACCAGATTGCGTTTGCGCCGGAACACGACATCAGCCACCTCGATCTTGCCTACTATCACCGCCTGGTCTCCCGGCTGCAAAGCGCCGATGGCCTGAATGCGCGTTCGGTCCTGATAACGAAACGGTAAATGAAATAACACATCCTGCACCGTGTGCAGGTTCATTTTTTTTAATTTATCGGCAACACGCGGTCCGACACCTTTAAGCACTGTCAGAGGCTGACTTTGAATGTCCATAAGCAATCAGCGGCACGCCCTGAAGTAATTCGAGAGAATCTTGTCAGACGCCCAGCACCAATACAGCATCCATTTCCACGGCCGCATCCTTGGGCAAAGCCGCCACACCGATGGCCGCCCTTGCCGGATAGGGTTCGGAGAAGTATTGCGCCATGACCTCATTAACCAGTGGAAAGTGTGACAGGTCGGTGAGAAACACATTGAGCTTGACCACGTCCTTCAGCGAACCGCCTGCCGCCTGCGCTACCGCACTTAAATTATCAAACACCCGGGTGATCTGGGCGCGCATGTCGCCGGTTACCAGTTCCATGGTATCGGGAACTAATGGTATCTGTCCGGACAAATAAACCGTGTTGTCCACTTTTACTGCCTGGGAATACGTGCCGATGGCCTTGGGTGCCTTATCGGTGGAAATAATTTTTCGCGTCACAACAAACCTCGCTTGTGGCTATTTAACAGAATGGATCAGGAAAGGGTAAGAGCTTACCCTTTTTTACGAATCAGGCGAATTACCGACTCCACGTTGCGCAGACTGCGCATAATTGACGCCAGGTGGGCACGATCGCGCACCTCCACCGTGAAATCCATAGTTGTTGTCTGGCCGTCCTTGTCTTCGAATTTCACGGCATCAATATTAGAGTCCATATCGGAAATGGCCGATGCCACCGAAGCCAGTACACCCCGCTGGTTTCTTACTTCCAACCGCAGGTTAACCGGGAACACGGCTTTAATATCCGGCTCCCACTGGATGTCCACCCACTTCTCGGGATGTTTCCGAAATTCTGAAATGTTGGGGCAGTCTTCCGTGTGCACGACGATGCCACGGCCCGAGGACAAATAACCTAATATGGGATCACCAGGGATAGGCCGGCAACAACGGGCGTAACTGACCACCACGCCCTCGGTACCGTGAATCACCAGGCCATCGGTCTTGGTTGGCTCTGCGGCCGCAACAGCAGTCGTCTTTTCCGGTACCAGCTGGCGCGCCACCATGGGCGCCAGGCGTTTACCTAAACCGATTTCCTCCAACAAGTCGTCCCAGGATTTAATCTTGAGCGATTGCAATAAGGTATCGCAGTCTTCAATACTGATATCATCCAGCGCCCCATCCAGCTCGCTCATGGCCTTGTCCAGCAGGCGCTCACCCAGCGCCACCGATTCGCCGCGTTGCTGCGTTTTTAAATATGCCCGGATATGGGCACGCGCTCGACTGGTCATTGCGTAGTTCAGCCAGGCCGGGCTCGGGCGACCCCATTCTGACGTCAGAATTTCCACGTGATCGCCATTACGCAAGTGCGTGCGCAAGGGAACCATTTGATGATTCACTTTGGCGCCGATAGTTTTGTTACCGATATCCGTGTGCACATCGTAGGCGAAGTCAATGACCGTGGCGCCGCGCGGTAACTTCTTGATTTCACCGTTGGGAGTGAACACATAAATCTCATCGGGGAACAAATCGATTTTAAGATGTTCCAGAAACTCTCTGGGGTTACCGGCCTTCTGTTGAATGTCGAGCAGATTCTTGAGCCATTGAAGCGCCCTTTGTTGCGCCTGCTGGGTATCTTTTTCACCAGACTTGTACAGCCAGTGCGCAGCCACACCCACTTCAGCTACGTTATGCATGTCCTGGGTGCGGATCTGCACCTCACTGGACAATCCGAACGGACCAAACACGACAGTGTGCAATGATTGATAGCCGTTGGCCTTGGGGATGGCAATGTAATCCTTAAAACGCCCCGGGATAGGTTTGTATAAATTATGGATGATACCCAAGGTTCGGTAGCAAGTATCCACCTTGTCCACTGTAATACGGAAGGCATAAACATCATAGACCTGGTCAAATGGCAGGGTCTTCTCCTTCATTTTTTTGTAAGTGCTGTAAAGATGCTTTTCCCTGCCGGTGACCGTGGCGCTGATACCTTCCTGCTGAAGCTGGTTGATAATGGCTTGTTTGATTTTCTCCACCACCGCCTTGCGATTGCCGTGGCGTTTTCGCATGACTTCTTGCAGCACCCTGTGGCGCATGGGGTACAGTGTTTTGAACCCCAGCTCTTCCAGTTCATAGGCCCATTGGCGCACACCCAGACGATTGGCGATAGGGCCATAAATATCGAGGGTCTCACGGGCAATACGCCGTTGTTTCTCCCGGGGCAGCGCCATGACGGTACGCATATTGTGCAGGCGATCCGCGAGCTTAATCAAAATAACCCGGATATCCCGGGCCATTGCCAGCAACATCTTGCGGAAGTTTTCCGCCTGCTCTTCTTCCTTGGATGAAAACTCGATCTGGTTGATTTTACTGACGCCATCTACCAGTTCGGCGACGTCTTGCCCGAACTCAGTGGCCAGTTGCTCCTTGGCGGTTTCCGTATCTTCGATAACATCGTGCAGAATGGCAGCCATAATACTTTGACCATCCATGCGCATGCCCGCGAGAATACGGGCCACTTCCAGGGGATGATAGATGTAAGGTTCACCGCTGCGTCGAACCTGGCCTTCGTGGGCCTCGGCACCAAAGAGATAGGCACGATAGACATGTGCTATCGTGTCTCGATCCAGGTAGGCTTCAAGATAATCGCACAGCTCGCTGATAAGCAGCCGGCGATCATCCTGTTCTGTATCAGCTTGCTTCGGGAGCGGCTCCTGTGTCTGCGGCACTGATAACGTCGCCTCCAACTGACTCTGGGGTTTCATCTGCTGCTTCATCTTCTTCGGCACTGGTCTCTACTACCGTGTCTTTAAGAATATCACTGGTAACATGACCGTCGGCAATTTCCCGTAGGGCAACAACAGTTGCCTTGTCATTTTCCAGGGCCACATGGGGTGCGGCGCCAAACATAAGCTGGCGGGCGCGCTTGGCTGCTACCAACACCAACTGAAACCGGTTATCAACATTTTCCAAACAATCTTCAACTGTAACGCGAGCCATTCTTTACCTCTTTCATTTTGCAACTGGCAGTTTAGTCCGGGCCGCCCCGTGAGAGAGGGCCGCAAAGGAACCTTAGACAATACCTAAATACGGGGGAAAAGTCAGCGGAAAAGTAACAAAAAGAAGGGGATACACCCCTAGTTTGCCAGTAAATCTTCAATATCGAGGGTTATGCGCCGGGCCTGTTCGGGATACCCCTCAATGATGGCCATAAGATCCGCCAGGGCTGAGTCAAAAACGTCATTTACTACCAGAAAATCAAACTCATGGCAGTGGTTCATTTCAGACACGGCATCGCGCATACGCCGGGCGATAATCTCCTCCGAGTCCTGGCCCCGGCCCCGAAGCCGTTGTTCCAGCGCCTCCTTTGACGGTGGCAGGATAAAGATGCTGATGGCATCAGCCCACTGGGCCTTGATTTCTCGCATCCCCTGCCAATCGATATCCAGCAGCACATGTTTACCCTGGGCCAGCTCGGTTTCCACCGCCGCCCGCGAGGTGCCGTAGTAGTTGTCAAATACCTTGGCATACTCCAGAAAATCTCCCGCCTGGACCATGGTCTGGAATGCTTCAGGAGTGACAAAGTGGTAATCCACGCCATCCACCTCCCCGGGCCGGGGGGCACGGGTGGTATGCGACACGGAAACACTGATGTTGGCATTAGCCTCGCGCAAAGCCTTCGCCAGACTGCTTTTGCCTCCGCCCGAAGGGGCTGACAAAATAATGAGGGAGCCCCTGCTACTCAATGTTCTGTACCTGCTCACGCATTTGCTCAATCAGCACCTTCAGGTCCACCGAGGCATTGGTCAACCGGATATCCGTGGCCTTGGAGCCCAGGGTGTTGGCTTCCCGGTTCAGTTCCTGCATCAGAAAATCCAGACGCCGGCCAATGGGCCCTTTTTTGTTAATCACCCGGGTCACCTCCTGCAGATGGGTCTCAAGCCGATCCAGCTCTTCATCCACATCGGTCTTCTGGGCAAACAGGGCGATCTCCTGCTCCAGCCGCTCTGGGTCCAACTGTTGCTTGATTTCCTCCAGCCGCGACTTTATGCGTGAACGGAAGTTTTCCATGATCTCGGGCAGGGCCTGCTTTACCTGGGCCACGATATCAGCCATGGCGCTCAGGCGCTGCTCAATGATCTGTTTCAGACGTCCACCTTCCCGCCCCCGGGTATCAATAAGCTCATCCAGAGCCTGGTCCAGTAGGCCCAGGGCCTGCTCCTGCAAGGTATCCAGATCGATGGCCGGAGTCTTCAACACCCCCTGCCAACGTAACAGATCCATAGCCGACAGCGGCGCAGTCGGTGCAATGGCCGAAATCTTGGCAGCGGCCCCAAGAAGCCTGGCGAGCATGTCTTCATCCACTTCGAATTCGTCTGATTTGTTGTTAACTGTTTGAAAACGAAGTCCTAAATCCACTTTTCCACGGCCAAGACGCTTGCTTACCTGCTCCCGCACCTTAGGCTCAATGCGGCGCAGCTCTTCCGGCAGACGCAGCGCCAGCTCCAGGTAGCGATGGTTAACGGAGCGTAATTCCCAAATGAGTTCTCCCCAGGGGGTGTCTGCCTCGCGGCGGGCGAAAGCGGTCATACTTAACGGCATATCTGCACCTATACTGTAATGAGGACGTGAAAACTACCCTGTAAAAAAGAAGCGCAACCATACCGAAAAATGGGCTACTTTTATAATGTCAGAAGGAAACAAGTAACCCGGCCCCCGGTTTAGAGACTTAACATACTGTATTATATGACTTATTTTCGAGAACACGTTGCTGACACCTGGCCGAAGGCGATACCCATTTTTGCTGGCAGGTGGTTACGATAGTGAAAATCATGAGAATAAAACGCGCGCTGCCAAAAGGAGTTGAGCTGGAAAACTACACCATAGAGAAAACACTCGGTGGTGGCGGTTTCAGTATCGTGTATCTGGCAACCGACAGGGACAACGGCGAGAAAGTGGTGATCAAGGAATACATGCCCATGAATCACGCCAAACGCAGCAAGGACCACAGCGTTGGTTGCGGCTCCGAAGAAAGTCTTCGGTCATTCAAGATCGGGTTCAAGCGCTTTATCGAAGAAGCAGGCGCCCTGGCAAAACTCAACCACCCCAATATCGTACGTGTTACCAATTTTTTCCGGGCCAACAACACCGTATACATGGTCATGACCTATGAAAAAGGAAAGGACCTTCGCTACTACATCAAGCAATACGAAGGCGGCCTGACAGAAAAATTTATTCGCACCGTGTTTCCTGAGTTATTGCTGGGACTACAGGAATTGCACAACAACAATTTATTACATCTCGACATTAAACCGGCCAATATTTTTTTGCGGCCCGGTGGCAAGCCCTTGTTACTGGATTTTGGCGCTGCACGGGAAGCAGCCATCGACAACCGGCCCAATGGCCCGCACACACTCACCAAAGGTTTTGCGCCTATCGAACAACACCAGCACAAGAGCGTGGGCCCCTGGTCCGACTTTTATGCCCTGGGTGCATCCATGTATGCCTGCCTGACAGGCAAGGCACCACCACCATCTACCTCACGTATCAAAAAAGATACCTTGAAGCCGGTGGCCTGCACTAGCTTCGATCGCGACTATTCGCCAAGACTGCTTGAAACCATCGATTGGTGTCTTGAGTTACACCATGCTGACCGCCCGCAAAGTGCCGAAGAGTTATTGCAAATGTTCCAGCAAGACGTTGATACCGATGAGAGCCAGCCCTGGTACCTGGCACCCATAAAACTCCCCTGGAGCAAATAAGCGACCAATACCATGAAATACGAAATCGGCTTTCATTCACTGCAAGGCGCCCGATCCAGCAACCAGGATCGAGTCGCCTATGCGGAACGTGATAACGCGGTGTTTATGGTTTTAGCCGATGGTCTGGGCGGCCATGCCGGCGGCTCTATTGCAGCAGAGATTGCAACCAAATGGTCCATCCAGACATTCAAGTCACTGAAACAGCCTGTAATCACCCAGCCATCAGCCTTTCTGGCCCTCACCATGATTCAGGCCCACGACCAGATTGTCAGCTACAGCAAGGTGAAATTTCCGAAAATGCATCCACGCACCACCTGTGTCTACTGTCTGGTGCAGGATGGTTACGCCTACTGGGCACACGTGGGTGACAGCCGCCTGTATCATTTCCGGGGCGACAAGTTACTGGAGCGCACCCACGACCACAGTACGGTGGAACAAATGTTTTTGCGGGGATTGATAACAGAAGAGGATATGCGCAGCCACCCGCAAAAGAACCACATCACCCGCTGCCTGGGTGGTAATCATAGGCCTGAGGTTGAACTTGGCAATGAGGTCAGACTGGAGAAAGACGACAGATTATTATTGTGCAGCGACGGAGTCTGGGAGGCCTTTGATATAGACACTATTATATCTTTTATGAAAAGACAGCCTTTGGACGAAGGCGTAGAGGAAATGCTGCACACAGCAGAAGACAAAATGAAACAGGTGTGCGACAACATCACAGCCATAGGCCTGAACTGGTATGACAAGGCAGCCACCAATCTGCCGCTGCAAAATCTCGGCAGCGCCGCCATTGATCAGAAAAATTTGCTGGATCCGGTCAAATCACCATCAACTAAAAAGAAGCCCGCAAACAAGCCTGCGGATACAACAGCAAAACCCACGCCCATCAAACAGACCTCGCCGAGCAACAAAAGAGAGGAAGTAAAACAGGAAATCGAAGAGCTGGAAAACTTTCTGGCGAATCAACAGAAAAAACCACTTTAGGTGTCGTCAACTTGGTCGGCCGCTATGCGGCCCGGACCGTGTGCCTTGTCTCTATTTTGGGGTATCATGCGCGCCCCGAAAAGAACATATGAGAAAGACGCATGAGACCCAGCGGACGAAAAAACGACGAAATACGAAATATCAAGATTACCCGCAACTATACCCGTCACGCCGAAGGCTCGGTTCTGGTGGAATTTGGCAATACCCAGGTACTGTGCAACGCCACAGTGGAAACAAAGGTACCCCATTTCCTTAAAGGGCAGAACCGAGGATGGATAACCGCTGAATACGGTATGTTGCCGCGTTCTACAGGGCAACGTATGCAACGCGAAGCCGCAAAAGGAAAACAGGGCGGACGTACGCTGGAGATACAGCGCCTTATAGGACGATCCCTTAGAGCAGCGGTTGATCTTGACATGTTAGGGGAACACACGCTGACGATCGATTGTGATGTCATTCAGGCCGACGGCGGCACCCGCACTGCCTCCATTACTGGCGGCTGTGTCGCCCTGGTTGATGCGTTGTCTTACATGAAAGAAAACAAACTGATCGCCAAGGACCCACTGAAACGGTTAGTGGCATCGGTATCGACAGGCGTCTACAACGGCGAAGTGATTCTGGACCTGGATTACGACGAAGACTCCAATGCTGAAACCGATATGAACTTTGTCATGGATGATAGTGGCCGCTTTATTGAAATACAGGGTACTGCTGAAGCAGAGCCTTTCACCAAAGATGAAATGAACGCCATGACAGATTTTGCCCAAGCCGGTATCCAGACGTTGATGCAACATCAGCGCAGGGCGCTCGGACTATAATCGATCGACTTCAGCCATGACACAGAAAATAGTATTGGCCTCCGGCAATGTTGGTAAGGTTCGCGAAATTGGCGAGCTGCTAGCAGATACATCTCTGATTGTAGTGCCTCAGACTGAGTTCAATGTGGAAGAAGTAGACGAAACCGGCCTGACATTTGTGGAAAATGCCATCCTCAAGGCACGCAATGCCGCAATACATACAGGCCTGCCGGCAATTGCTGACGACTCTGGGCTGGAGGTGGACGCGCTCAACGGTGAACCGGGGATCTATTCAGCGCGTTACGCCGGAAAGGGCGCCAGCGACGCCGACAATCTGGAAAAGGTGCTTGATGCCTTAAAAGATGTACCGGAAGCAAAACGTAGCGCCCGCTTCCAGTGTGTCATGGTTTATTTCCGCCATGGAAGCGACCCCACGCCGCTGATATGCCAGGGCACATGGGAAGGACAGATTCTATTTAAGCCAGTTGGCGAAAATGGTTTTGGTTACGATCCGATTTTTTTTGTGCCCGGCGAAAATTGCTCAGCGGCACAGCTGGCACCGGAACAAAAAAATCGCCTAAGCCATCGCGGCCAGGCGCTCACCAAACTGGTAACGGCGCTTCACTCGTTGCGTTTTGAAAGGTAGTAGAACCCGGACTTTTCCGGCAAACCGTTAGAACATCTCGATGTCGTCATCCCTGGCCTTCGACTGACTTCGGTACTCTTCCGAAATCTTCAACGCCTCTTCTACTGTAGCGCCATTAATGATGGCTTCGAACATGGCCTTGTCCGCATCCAGTGTGTACTTGGATTTGATCATCTCCTGTAAACCCAGCCACTCATAAGGACTGTAGAGTTTTTCCGGATCATTAATAAGCGCGGCCAGGGACTCCAGACTGTAGCTTACGTGAGACAGGCGCTGGGCCAGGATATCGTAGAACTGAAAGGCGATAATGGCGGCCTGAACACGCTCTGTTACGGATTTGCAATGATCTTCAATGATATCTTTTTCTTTTGAACCGGACAGGCTATTGGCCGCCTGGGCAATAACTTTGGTGTTGCCTACGACCGAGGTGAAGGATTCCGCTAAAGCGGTCACCGAGTCATCGCCCCCACTCATGGATTTTTCAATCTGGGCTACAGACAGGTTTAACATCATGACCGTCTCACGCACCTGACTCCAGCCTAGATCCGGGTTAGCGGGGACAATAGGCTGAACATTGGATTCTTCGGATTTTTTGCTCATAGTAGGTGATTCCTGTGGTAGAAGGTCATGGATTACTCCGTATAAGGGAATGGCGCATTGGCTCCAAGGCGTTCCACCTGCCTTGCCCGATCACCCCGCCCCGATCCCGGAACACTCCTTTAACTATCGCACCAAATGGCGAATTTTCCAGTTGACCCGGGAGTTGATTCCCCTCTTATTTATACGTCCATTTGGCCCATACGCGGTCGATTAGACTTCCGTGCTATGATGCCAAACCCTGAAACATGCCTTAATTCAAAGTGTTTTCTTTCTCTCAACTGCCTCCGCTCGGCCTATACATTCACATCCCCTGGTGCGTCAGGAAATGTCCCTATTGTGACTTTAATTCTCACGAGGCACGTTTACCGCTGGATGAATCCGCCTATATCGATGCCCTGATTCGGGATTTGGAACAGGAGCTGCCGCAGACCTGGGGCCGCCGCGTGGTCTCCATCTATATCGGTGGTGGTACCCCTAGCCTGATTTCTCCGACACAAATCGGCCGACTGATCTCGCAAATCCGCGCCAGACTCAACTGCATCCCTGGAATCGAGATTTCCCTTGAGGCCAATCCCGGCACCATCAATCCGGCAACACTTAGCGGGCTTCGCGAGGCGGGCATTAATCGTTTGTCCATTGGCGTCCAGAGTTTTGACAACACCAGCCTGCAACAGCTTGGCCGGATTCATGATGAACAAGAAGCGCGCAACGCAGTGGACGCTGCCAGAGAGGCGGGTTTTAGCAATATGAACCTGGACTTAATGTTTGGACTGCCCCAGCAATCCATGGCAATGGCACTGGATGACCTGAGCAGCGCCATTGATCTGGCACCCACCCACCTGTCTTTGTATCAACTCACCATTGAACCTAATACCGTCTTCCATGTACATCCGCCGTCCCTTCCGGAAGAAGATATGATCTGGGAAATGCAACAAGCGCTGCACGACAAGCTCAAGGCCGGCGGCTATCTTCACTATGAGGTGTCGGCGTTTTCCCGACCAGGCTCCCCCTGTCAACACAACCAGAATTACTGGCAGTTTGGCGATTATATTGGGATCGGTGCCGGCGCCCACGGCAAGATTACAACACCCGATGAAGTCAGGCGCTATTGGAAATTGAAACAACCCAAGGCATATATGGATCATGCAGGTTCGGATAAAGCCATTGGTGGACAGCACACCCTAAATCGAAGTGATATGGTTTTTGAATTTATGTTGAATGCCATGCGCTTGAGACAGGGATTTTCACCGGCTTTATTTCAGGCCCATACAGGCCTGCCTGTAAGTGCTGCGGAACCGGCACTGCATCTGGCCGAAGAGAAGAAGCTGATTACCTGGACTCCGACACTGATACAACCGACAGAACTGGGTCACCGGTTTTTAAATGATTTGCTGCAGTTGTTTCTCCATTGCGAAGAGCCGGGCCAGAATATCCAGGTTGAACATTCGCGCTCATGACCACAAAAAAAATTGTTCTGGTGCTGGCGCTTTTGTCGGCAATCCATCTGGGGCTTTATATCGTCGTCCGGCAACTGGATAACCCACTTACCCATGCACCTAATGTTGAATTTACCTTTCTGGGTGGTACCAAAAAAAACATGGCTGATTTTAATTCCGGTCCAACGCTTGTGGTATTTTGGGCTACCAGCTGCAAGACCTGTGTCGCGGAAGTGCCTCACCTCATTGAACTATATAGGGAGATGCACTCGCAAGGACTGGAGATTATAGGAGTCGCTATGCCCTACGATCCACCGGCAAACGTGCTAACCTATGCCGAGCGTATGTCCATTCCATATCCTATATCACTCGACATAGACGCAAGCGTGACTCATGCCTTTGATCAGGTTGATGTAACACCAACGACTTTTCTGGTATCGGCAGCCGGTCGCATTGAAATGCATCACTTTGGTAAACTCGACATGAAAAAACTTCGGCAACAGATTGCCGGTTTAATTACGCAAAAAATAGACAACTAACACGGTAATCCCCCTATGCTCTGGATTAAATCATTACATATCATTTTTATGGTGACCTGGTTTGCAGGACTATTCTATCTTCCGCGCCTGTTTGTCTATCATGCCATGAGCGCAGACAGCATCAGCATTGAACGATTCAAGATTATGGAGCGAAAACTGTTTTTCGGCATCATGACCCCGGGGGCTGTGCTGACAATCGTATTTGGAGTCTGGCTATGGATGGGTTATGGATTCAATGGACTCTGGCTGCATATAAAGTTGGGGCTTGTGTTGGTATTGATACTTTATCACGCTTATTGCGGCAAACTGCTAATAGACTTCAAGCATGACCGCAATTCCCATGGACATGTATTTTACCGTTGGCTCAATGAAGTGCCGGTAATATTCCTAGCAGCAATCATTATTCTTGTTGAGTTACAACCGGTTTAATAATTACGTCTCCTCAACATCTAATATAAATCAATGGGGTCGCGATCCAGACTCCAACGCGCGCGCTTACCCAGTTTTGATTGCTCCAGCAGCGGTAGCCACAACTGGAGAAACTGGTGCATGGTTTTTCTTTGGCTTGTCTGTATCAGCACCTGGACCCGATAACGCCCAGCCCGGCGCTCCATGGGTGACGGCATGGGGTCCGTAATTTGCACGCCTTTCACGACCGCATGTTTCCGGGCAAGCATGACCGCCTCTTCCGCAAAATGCTGTGCCTGTGATTGTTGCGGGGTTTCCACCCTAAGCAGGGATAAATAGGTAAACGGTGGGAATTCACCAGCCTTTCTCTCCTCCAGCATGCTGTTAGCAAATTCAAGATAGTCGTGACGCTTCAGGGCACGAAACAAAGCATGATCCGGGTGATAGGTTTGCACCAGCACCTGTCCGGGTTTATCGCCTCGCCCGGCCCGGCCACTTACCTGCATCACCTGCTGAAACATATACTCCGGCGCCCGAAAATCCAGACTGTATAACCCCTGATCCACATTCAAGATTCCCACCAGCGTTACCTGGGGAAAATCATGGCCCTTGGACAGCATCTGGGTGCCTACCATGATGTCCGCCTCCCCCTGGTTAACCTGATTCAGTATCTGTTCCAGCGCACCTTTCTTGCGAGTGCTGTCACGGTCAATGCGCACAACACGCGCCTGAGGAAAATATTTTTTTAATGTCGTTTCAATGCGTTCGGTGCCTTCACCGAGCGGTTTCATGTCAGTTGATTCACATTTGGGGCAAACAGTAATGGTCGGAACATCGGCACCACAATGATGGCAGCGCAAACGCTGTCTGTTCTTGTGATATGTCAATCTGGCATCACAACGACGACAGGAGGCGACCCAGCCACAGCTATGACACAGATATGCCGGTGAAAAGCCGCGCCGGTTAAGGAACAAGAGCACTTGTTCCATTTTTGCCAGACGATCTTTGATTCCGTCCAGCAAGGCCGGTGACAAACCATTGGTAGCCACCATACGCCTCAGGTCCAAACAATGAATATCAGGAAATTTTGCTGACCCGGTGCGCTCGGGCAATGCCAACAATTCGTAATGACCCTTTTCAGCATTATTAACACTTTCCAGAGAAGGGGTCGCTGAACCCAGCACTATGGGGACACCAGTATTTCTTGCACGCATTACAGCAATATCACGGGCATGATACCGAAACCCGTCCTGTTGCTTATAAGAGGCATCATGCTCTTCATCGACAATAATCAGCCCCAAATCCGGGATAGGTACCATGACTGCAGAACGTGTGCCCAAAATCACTCGTGCTTTGCCATTTTTACTGTATAGCCAGGCCTGCATACGCTGTTCCGGACTCAAGCCTGAATGAATTACGGTTACCGGCGCAGATAATCGGGTCTGAAAACGTTGCACCAGTTGCGGCGTCAGGGAAATCTCCGGCACCATGACCAATACCTGTCGGGAATTGTTTACGGCCTCCTCAATCAAATGCAAATACACCTCGGTCTTGCCGCTGCCTGTGACACCGTAAAGGAGAAAACATTGGTAAGCCGATAACGCGCTCTTTACTGCCTCAACGGCCCGTTGCTGGTCCGGGTTCAACACAGGACCTGTCGAGGGATTGTTATTGCCTTCTGGCCCGGCAGGCTCAAGGTCACACTGCTCAACCCAGCCGTGTTCCTGGAGGCGTGTAATGGCCTTGCGCCAGCTGGTAGACAACTCAGCCAGTCCTTTTGCACTCATACCAGCCGGCAGCCTGGAAAGCGCAGACAGTATTTTCCGCTGTACCGGCGAGCGCCTCAGTAACGCGCTATCAGCCCCGGCGCCCGTGCTTGTAATGCGCCAGACACTGACCGGTTCCAGCCTTGCCGGGCGCGCCTGACGCAAAAATACAGGCAAGGCGCTATGCAATACTTCGCCGACAGGGTGTTGATAATAATCCGCTGCCCACAACAAAAGCTGGAGTATATCTGCGGAAAACGCGGGATCAGTATCCAGCACCTCAGCAACTGACTTTAACTTACCTATTGGCACATCGCTGGTATCTGCAACAGCCAGCAACACGCCTGTTACCAGACGCCCAGCGAAGGGCACCCGCAATCGCGTCCCTGGCCCGGGCACATCTGTTTTTGTATCGGCCAAATAGTCAAAAACGCGTCGCACAGGCACTGGAACGGCGACACGGAAAATAATGGAAACGGGCATGGGGCAAACTTTATCACAGCACTCTGCGCAACATCGCTAACCAAAATTTTTTTGGGTTTATTGTGAAACCTAAACGTTCCACACTCACAAAAAACTCAACAAAGCGAGGTAAGCCACTGTTAATTTTAAAGATCGTAAGTTACTCACAGAAGCTGTGGATAACTTTGTTAATTATTAACCTCCGCCATCCCAAATGCGGCCTATTTATTTAACTTTTGTTACATTGCTGAAAATTTAGGCGAGTGATATTTTTGTTAAAAATCGGTAGGTTACATATAAATTCCAATACGAATCGCAGGTGCCCCGAACCCAAGTAAGGGATTGTTCCGACATGTGCCGTATTTGTGCATAACTTGCGGGAGCAGCAAATTTGTCTCCGGCTGTCAACACCTCTTTATGTATTTTTAGAATAGACATAGTTTGGGATTTGCACTGATCATTTCTTTTTTTCAGTGATTTAAAAAAGGGGGTGTTTACACATTTTATGAGTGTTTGCGATAACAAAAACTATCGACAATTACAAAACAAAGGGGTACATCTTCGATTGTCCCAACTGCGCTGCATACAAATAGGCAATTGGATGGTTTCCCAGTGAGTCCTTAACTAATGGTATTAGGAGCTACTTATGAACCTACTCTGCACTCTCGCCAAGCAATTTGGACCCTTGATGGGCCGTATCTTGCTGGCTGTTATTTTTGTTCTGGCGGGCTTTAACAAGATTACTGGATTTGCCGGTACTGCCGGCTACATGGCCAGCAAGGGGCTGCCCATGGCCGACGTCCTGCTGGTTCTGACAATTATTATTGAGCTCGGGGGAGGATTGTTGATCATTGTGGGTTGGCAGGCACGCTGGGCTGCCGCCGCGCTATTTTTGTTTATGATCCCCGTGACACTGGTCTTTCATAACTTCTGGGCCGTAGAAGCCGCGCAACAAACCCTGGAGCGAATCATGTTTATGAAGAATCTGGCGATCATGGGCGGCATGCTCTACATCGTCGCCCACGGTTCAGGACCCTATAGCATGGGAAAAGACAAATGCTAATCTGGCGCCTGAACACATCATCCGGCAGTTGCAGATATTTAAACATAAACACCGGATTCGCCAAGACTAGCGTAATAACCACTTACCAAGATAACAATGCCAAACTGGCCTGATCTCGAAAATGAGATAAGCGCCCACACTGGTATCGATTTTTCCGGGAGTCGGCAACGACCCCTGGGTGGCGGCTGCATTAACGATACCTACGAAATCAGCAACGACAGACACCACTTTTTTATAAAACTCAGCACGCGGGATCAGTCGGATATGTTTTCCGCCGAAGCAGCCGGCCTCAATGAAATACTCGAGTCTTCATCGGTGCGCGCACCCAAGCCGATCTGCTGGGGAAATAACAGCACAAACTCTTATATTGTGATGGAGTACATAGATCTGGGATCAGGCACAGCTGATACCCCGGTCACACTGGGACACCAGCTTGCCAAAATGCATCGAACAACGTCTGCACAGTTCGGCTGGTACCGAAACAATACCATTGGCTCCACTCCCCAACCCAATGACTGGACACAAAGCTGGATCGAGTTTTACCGCAAACATCGATTAGGCTTTCAATTTTCGTTGGCCGAGCACTCAGGTTGCGGAAGTAGCCTGCTAAA
>Ga0224511_10000381_pt1 | contig 20385 bp, 3 predicted proteins | sample SF_May12_sed_USG_2_FD_169988 | JGI IMG/M metagenome (GOLD analysis project Ga0224511, IMG submission 169988) | Sediment microbial communities from San Francisco Bay, California, United States - SF_May12_sed_USGS_8_1 | ecosystem: Environmental > Aquatic > Marine > Sediment | place: USA...
TAGAATGTTATGAAAAGTCTACGCCAGTGATGAGGCTTTGTAATTACAGGCTCATGAACGCAATCGTTTTCCTTATCAAAATGCTTGTTGAATGTAAATATAGAAAAATATATGTCCTCAGATGTGTGCCATAACAAATGCACTAAATGTAAAGTAACAATGTCTTTCCATAAACTAAATTGAGTTCCGTTTTCCCTGCACTAACAGTGCTCTAAAGACTTTAAGAAAATGCAGCAAATAATGTCCGAAATCAAAGTTGTGTACTTTTCAATAACACGAATAAATAAAACAAACCAATACCAAAAGAAATCTTATTAAGTCTGTTTTCCGTGACAAGTGTTCATAAACGCGCCGTACAGAATCACTCGAGATTGCATATGCAGAGAAAACAAATATCAAGAAAGTGTTCGATCTCTGTGAATGAAATGAAGTGGTTGTGAGAGAAAACATGCATGATGAAAAACACCAAAGGTGATGAGGATATAAATGACCTTTAAATCGAGGCAAGAACATTCCCGACTACCATACACATATACCAATTAATTTGTATTCATGTCGTACAATGTTGTAGTTTGTTAAAGAATGTACACAATATATATCTTAAGCGGTTTGCAAGTACATGTGTTTAATTAAAGAAACACATTTTTATCCATGTTATTTTTAATTATTACACTTATGTTAGTATAAGAAAACTGATTGTGATGTATATTGGTGTGATGAGTAATATTTAAGTTATAATTGGGATATCTTTAAACTCCCCTTTACGAATATTTACCATAGTTTACGACTTAAACAAAGTAAAAATTGACTTCGCGATTTTGACCTACCATTTGTAATAGTCGTTATCACTTGTGACATTTCGTGAAGCGCGTGTGACGTCAATAAGTAAGTTTTTTAGAAACAGGTATGTTAAACTTAACATCTATAAGTATTTTTCTCACGTTAGAACAATCAACTAACACGTGTATCAGTGTAGATAATCTGTGTATTTTACCCGCTGTATGTTAATTAAATGTGAAACAAAATCAGTAAATTTTGAATAATGAAATTGGAATACCAAAAAATAGTGTGTTTTTACTGTCTGTTGCGTCTTGTGTTCTACGTGCTTTTGTGTTGTTCTGTGTGTTGGTTTTTTGTACGGGCAATTTTGTCATGGGGCCTTTAAACTTGGTATATCTACATTGTATGCAACATTCTTTCTTTGAACATCTCTTCAATTTATATTATAAGACTGTAAAACAACAAAACTAGTGTGGCATTGATTTCCATGTCTCTATAAACACTTTTCAAAGGAAGTGAAACTAAATCAAGTGCAAATTAAACAATTTTGATTAATGGCTCACAGTTAATCCACGTTGAGCAGCAAAAGAAATAATACGGCGAATCCAAAAAGCACCGACTGTTTTGCAGAATCAATGGTGATAAGGCAAAGGGCATGCCGATAATATAATATTATACCTCATTTGCATACGCCCTTCTATATTCAATATGACGTCATCCAGTCCATAAATTGCATACAGACCGGCTACCCAGTTCATAATTCTTATATTGACCAGGGTCAGGTAATCCAATCTAACTGTTTAAGCTGTTATTCACTAATCTATTTTTAGAATGTAAATCTATTTTAGAATGGAAAATTGACACCAACTGTTGCATTATAAAGTCTGGTTTTTTGCCTAGTAACATTAAATAGATATATCTCATTTGATTAACAAAATTTGAATGTTTAAAAAAAGCATGGCTTTTGCTGCATTGCTTATACAGAAATAAAAAAATACGACTAGGGTTTGAGATATTTCACACACTGAACAAATAAAATTATTATTTTAAAGCAAATTATAATAAAAATGACAGCAACAAAGGGATAAAATAATTTATTTAAAGATTCGGTATAATATAACAAATAAAACATGGGCTTTCGGGCTATATGCAAGTTTACGGACTGTTTGGTCAGACCTGCGGAAGGAATATTGCCCTCATCTGCGCTTCAGACTATATACCTTCCGAGGTCTGCCCAACCAGTCTTTATAAATACACAATAGCGATTTTGTTAATTTCCTAACTCAAACCATATACCATGATGATGTTTTTGTGTCGACGCCCATTTAACCGAATTACCTTTAACAGTTGCATAAGCTTTGTTCTGTATCAGAATGCAATTATTTTCAGCTGCAAAATTAACGTTGAATAAAGTGCAATTAGCAAAACTCCATTTTGCATGTTTGACATTTTCAAGTCAACTCCCTAGCATTTCTTGTGCATATGCCAATATAAAAACTCAATTCTCTTTGAAAACAAATTGCAATAACTAAGTGCACCACATGATACCAGAAATGGCGGGAAACGTCAGACGACGGGAGGACATGCAAGAGCAATGATGTCAATTTATAATTGGATATCAAAAGTCACACTTTATATCAGGTTACAAAACAATAATAATGCACAAATGATGTGTTATTTTTAAAATGTTACTCACATTCATGTATTGTATTGCTTATTTTGTATTTTGAATTTCTGAATTGTTAAATTTCCAAATGAGAATTTTTATCTGGACATTGGCATAACATTGATCAGATTTAAAGGTTTTATGGTATGGATATATGACACACATAGAAGTAAAACTTTGAAAACCTGTATGTTCTTATTCATGCGCATTTTGGGCATCAAGTGGTACCTTGTTGAACCATTATATAGTTTCCGTCAGCTGACGACTTTTAAAACATGTTTGTATGTGTTAACCTGGGATGAGCAATGCAACACATTTCCTATTCAACATATAAATTACATGATTTATTACGAAATACTCCCCGACAGAGGATATATAAGGATACCACGAGATATAGTTTGATCCTCAAAAATGTTAAAAACTAGAAGAAGTATGTTTTCTTTAATTTACTTTTGTGTGTGTCACACGACGTGAGAGACAAAATTAGTACAGGCTTAATAAGATACTGACTATGTCAAAGATGGAATAGCTAATGTACGCATATGTCATCTGACCAAATCGACAAGTACGTATTCAACCTGCATGGAAAATAAAAACGATAAGTAATCAAACTGGCGGGAAAACGTTCCATACATTTCCATTAACATCGTTGCAGCGCATATCGACAGAAAGCTTACATGCACACAGGTTTTCAGATTATTATAACATTTCATATGCACAATATGTATTAACAGATGTGAAGAAGTATTGTTACGTATTGATAAAGCTGGCTGTTATCATTTGAAATATTGCAGAGGAGAACAATAACAAAATCATTCCTGGACATGTTAGTTAGTATTAACATTTGGAGTTCACTATTTAGGTTTTAAAACATTGTATATAAACATTGACTGGCGTTTACTGTTGTTGAAATTGAATTTGTTTCATGTTTTGTCCTACATAACACACCATAAACACAATAACCTAGAAATATTTTCCTTCAAAGAAATATTGAACAGTTGGCAATTGTTAAAAAAAAATACATGTATAATGATTTACGTTTTATTAACATATATTTTTGGGGTTTTTTTTGGAAATGCTGAAAAGACTATTAACTGGTAAAGCATTTATATCTACATCAACTATTTATACTAGAAATATATTTACTCTCGGTAATGCTGAAATCAACATTAACGTAGGAAGAGTGTGCGAAAATGTGTTATAAAATCTTTACTTGCAACACAATTTCACTTTGGTTGTTGTGTGTATTAAGTAACTTTAGTTTAATGCAAACTTTATCTGCAAATTTAATAGAAGAAACACAAAATGAAAAAGTAAAATACTTTTCAGGTAGCAAATGACTGGCACTGTGTATAGGCTTCTTTTCGATAACATATGTTTAACAATATACATTCACAACAAAATATAGTATTTATGATGCAATTCATTTAATGTACCAGAGAATAGTGTAAAGCAAACCAACAGAGCTTTAGCTATTTCATATTTGAAAACAAAATTAGATAAGTAAACAATATTAAGCCATTTTATGATACACTAGTTAAAACAATATCTTACTTCGTTAAAACTGCCATCATAATAGGATAACATCCTACAATATCTGGAGAAGTTATCTGTAATTTTGAGATCACGGAGACACGCGCGTCTCGATCACCAACATAACCACTAACAACATGAGATGCACTGCAATTGTTGCCACTAGATATATCGAAGGTGTGTTACCATGGCAGTATAATGTTGTACTTGATGTTTCAACATAATGAGCCGGAAGCATATAAATCACAATGATACAAAACACTAATTAGGAAGTCACCTTTGCATAATACTTCTCAAAAGTACCTTAAATAATTAGTTTGCATCCCTTAAGTAATCACTTTTATGTGATGTGAGCCTTTAGTAAGAGTTACTATAATCGCACGGATGTATTTATTTATTGTATTTGAGGAAAATGATTAAATGATCATTTACCATTTAGGTGAGACCTACTGCTACTGAATGCGACGCCGCGGCAAACTGTTGGTGACACAGATTTTTGGAACAATTGCGAATTTTAGTGAAACAACTTTTGAATGCGTTCGTCCCCAAGTGTAGTGCGAACGGCTCGTGAACTACATGTATCAGAGGAGTATTGCTAACATTTGATAGAGTATCAAACATAGTGCGATTAGTTTACGTCATTTGTTTCGAATTTTTGCAGCGGTTTTAAACAAGCAACATTGGCGCGAAACTCGTGCGAAATGAGCACGACAGTATTAAACTAATTTAAGAAACTACTAAGTATAACGTAAAAACGACTTATCTTTTTTCAGTATTCATAATACGCCAAATACATTTTGTTTGTTTAAGATGATTTCTGTTTGGACAACGACAGTGCAAGTATCAAGTATATATTGATGCCCTTCCCTCCAGAGGTACCCCTTTGCTCTATCACTATCTTTGGTATCTTGTTTGAGTAATAGAGAGGCTTGGCTGCTCGAGAAGTATCAAACACTTTAGCAACTAAGACGGTTTGCTAGGGAAAGTGTTTTGTGTCGTCTCTAGACCGTACAAACGCGTCTATATCTTTGCGTTTTTCCATTTGTACGGTATGGTAAAATTACTGATGCTCGTCGGACATACTTTTCAGATTCATTTGCGGAACATATTTATTCTGGTGGTGCATTCATTGAAACTGCAGAAAGGTAGGCGTAAAATGAATTTGTCACGTTCGCGACGATTTTGCGAATATGCTACATAAATAAATCTTCGGTCTTGGAAATTAAAAATGTCTTTTCCAATAAAAATGCTTACGCAAATGAGTGAGCTGGTATAAAAGATGTATTTTTGAAACATATCGTTATTATGCTACAGTAAAACTCGACTTAGGATTGTTTGCCTCTTTGAAATAAAACTTGGTTTACATGTATGAGTTATAAATTCCGAAATCTCTACAGCAAGCGTCGAATTCATGTAGAATTGAGGTATTGTTCTTTTTTACAATTTAGTAATTGAAAATGAGATATTGACCCGAAAATGTACGTGTCATCATAATTATTTACTAAACGAAAAACCTCTAAACCATATCATATGGTAAATTGTCATGAATAATGATATATTAATAAAAGTATGATGCTAATTACAACTGAAAAGATATTCAAATCGTATTCAATATATCCCCAAAATCGATCCAATGCAAGATTAATAATATAAACGCCCTGTCCACCAGTGACAGAGACCATAAATGTAAGCACAAAATAATTTATTTTATATGTTTTGGAGACATGGACGAGAAATGTTAATATATTCGCGTTTATAAACGAGAATATAGACTGCTTAATGTATTAGACTACAAATTAACATATAATACAACATTCATATTTGGATTTTTTCAATAACTGTACATACAACAGAAAGTATGTTTGCCACAATCTTTTTAGCATGTTTGAACTCTTGAACCATTGTGGGTGCTAAACAATCACAGATGCGTTGCAACGCTTTTCCTACAACAATGGAGCAGCCAGGATTCCAATGAATTACCCAGTTAAGGACATATCAATACACCATTCGTTTGGTTTAATTTGCTGTATTCCGAATATATATTTTGTAATTTGTTTAAATCAGACCAAATTGGAATAATTTTGTTTACAGTTTATCGGAGCTAAAAACATGGTATCGAGAAAAAATGATTAAATCTTATATGAGTAAGTATCGTTTGAACCGAAAACGTGTATAATATTATTAAGTGATATTGTGGTAGGTTTTTGTTGTGTTTCTTAAACGAGAGGAACGAACACAAAGACATAAGCCACTAGACAATTAGTTGGCCATCACTAAAACCCTAAAAAGTGCGCTTTGCGAATGAAGGTAATAGAACACGTCTTAGTCACAAATCGTTTTTTTGTGAAAAATATGTTTAACGTTTGTACACTACAAATATTATAAACAAGGTAATGGGTAAGGATAAACGTCTCAATTGTTCTTTCACTATACCATCAATATTACCATGGCTGAATGATGTACATACCTACAGGCTTGGCATCCAAGGTCGCTCCCAGTTGTACAGAGCAATTCCACAAATGGCGCTACTCTGGTGTAAATCAAGGACGCCTATTATTATGACAACATCACTGGGCGATAATGAATGGGGTTTATTGCTTGACTGCTCAGACGCGATATGCAGAAGTAAAATACATTTTAAATTGGACGGATGGCAGTTTCCTCTCGACGTTTTATATCTTGTGTCTGATGTGTCTAGATATTTACACGATTGTTTGCACTTTGTTAATGTGCCATGTCTATATTATAGTTCATCAAGTTTTACTGCCGAATACGGTTGTCCCCGAATGAACATTCCTGTTTCTTTAGGCAAAATATATACAACCAGTGGCGGCTACAATATTTGACCTTAGGCGGGGGGTGTGGACTTTGTCAACGGGGGAGGAGGGGTGTATAAAACCATTAAAAGTGTTGAAGGTTGGAGCAAGTCATTTTAGCGTGTTTTGGCCATATTTCTATTGAAAGAATGCTTAAAATAAATTGCGAGCGAAGCGAGTGAAGAAAAACTTGAGAAAAGTAGCGTTTTGCCATTGTGTTTAATCAGTAAATGAGCGAGGTGTAACACTACACATAACAAAGTGTTTAGTTCAAATTGAAACAAACATGAACATATCACGAATTTCATATAAAACAAAATACTGATCGTCATTAATGTGTTTAGGATTGCCTGAAAATCCTCCAAATCCAGACGCGTTTACTAAGGCAAAGACGTCGTATGCCAAATGGGGCTAATGGACATTGACACTTGTAAATTCTGTGTTTTTGTTTGAGAAAGAGAACTCATTTACCTTCCAAATTTGTATTATTGTAAGATAGTTATAGAGACTACAAATATCACCATAACGAGCAAAAGGGTTTCTTAAGATAAATTAATACGAAACAGGGACGCGATTATAGATGTAATAACAGTTCGTCATGAAAATTATTGTAATAAATATTATTATATAAAGTTCATGCGGCAAATACAAGGCGCCACTGTAATATGATTAATTTCTATGTATGTTCAGTACAAGGTGGTGTCCAATACCCTTCCCTGTACTATGTATAAGGATTATATGCGAGTGGATAAAGGGATCTATTTGTTTGGATTCATAAATGTCACAGCCACTTGCTAAGAGCAAATCCACAAATGGTGTTTCTCCGCCGCTAATTATAGCGACCTATTATTACGACAGCATGACATGGCGATTGCAATGGAGGTGTATGCTTGACTGCTCTACAGCGATATGCAGAAGCGGAAAACATTTACTTAACAGGCTGCAGCTTCCTGTTAACGTTCGGACATGGGCTTTCAATTTCGTCTACACTTGCCATGTTTGGTGTGTAGGGGTTATTTGACGTTTGACCTAAGCCGTATTGAAGTACATGTTACATGGTACATTGAAACCAACAGATTTTGTAACAGGAATAAAGAGTTATGCCACTAACATAATGAAACAAACCAACAATTGAAAAAAAATCTTATTTAGTCTTTTTTCCAGTGTTCATAAACGCGCCATACAGAATGTATATGCAGAGAAAACAAATATCAAGAAATGTTCGATCTCTGTGAAGGAAATGAAGTGGGTGTGAGGGAAAACATGCATAATGAAAAACACCAAAGGTGATGAGGACATAACTGACCTTCGAATCTCGCTACGATGTACTATAGAACGTGTCCTATGTTCTTTTAAAATAAGGAGCTTACTCAGACCCACGTATTTTTTATTGAATACAAGTTAACAAGCACATTGTGTTACTTATACATTGACGTGATGTAAAACTTTCACATTAAAATATTTAAGCATATGTTTAATGAGCTCAAACAAATACTTTGAAATTGTATTGTATATAGTAATTTTACAAGAAAATCAGTGTGAATTTTCTATGCCCTGACATAATCACAACAAATACAAATAACATGTTGTGGGTAAATGATTCGAGATTTATTCACATTTTGAAGATATTGACAGCCAGGCCAATGAACAAAGCAGTTTTAACAGATTCAAACTTGAGTAAAACAACTGTCATTTCGGGAAGCGCGTGTTACGCCAATAAGCAAGTCTTTGAAAAACGGGTATGTCGATGAATAGGCCATTTATACAATCATATTAAATCTGGTATGTTACTATTGGTGTTAAAAGTATGTAACGTTCTGATGTTGTTTTCTTAATATTCATTCCTAATGGATGCAAAGGTAATTATCTACATGGATAATAAAAACTCCAAGTTATAAAACTGGCAGGAAAACGTACCGTAAATTTCCACTTACATCGTTGAAAACATATCGACAGAAGGCTTGTATGATTATAAGTTGTATGTATGTGCACATGTTTAATTATAACAACTCATATGTATAAACAGATTGCATGAAATCTCATTACACATTGATAAAGGCGTCTGTTATCATTCGCAATATTGTAAAAGCAAAGGCAGAGGGGAAAATATACAGAATGTTTAGTCTGTAGCATGTAGAAGTTAGTATCTATATTTGAGATTAATCTATTTAATTAAGGGGTTCAAGAATTGTGTTTCAACAATGATTGGCATTTATTGTTGTTTAAAATTCATTCGGTTTCACTTTTGTTCTACAAAACACACTCTAACCACTGAGCCACCTCATCGGTGGCTCAGTGGTTAGAGCGTTCGCCGTGTGACCTGGAGGTCGTGGGTTCGATCCCCGACCGCGACATACCAAAGACGTTAAAAATGGTACCAGATGCTTCCTTGCTTAGCGCTCAGCATATAAGGACAGTTCTGGCTTCTCTCTCCTCTCAAACCTCGTTCAAAAAGCGATGGATACCATCTGGAATGAGCGGTGGAGAGTAATTAATATCATTTTGGATAACTTGTTTCACAATCGACCTTAAATAATTAAGTTTAAAAAATTAAAAAGTAAACAAACCATAACATAAACACACAAACTAGAAACAAATATAGGTTTAATGCTGAAATTGTTAATTCAATTAAACATGTATAATGACTAACGTTATATTTTCATCAGACATTTTTAAATGTACTTTGAAATGCTAGAAAGACCATTAACTGGTATGGAATTAATATCTACATAACTTTTTTTACTGGTTTACTCTCAGTAATTTTGAAATCAATTATAACGTAGGCAGATTGTACAAAAATGTGTTATACAATCTGCAATTGCATGACAGTTTCACTTTGATATTGTGTATAATTACCTTTCGTTTAATGCAAACTCTATCTGAAAATATAATAAAAGAAAAACAACATAAAACATTATATGTATACGTTTCCAGATAACAAATGCCCGTCACTGCGTATAAGCCTATTTCCGATAACATGTGTATAAAATTTACATTTATATATGATGCAATTTATTTGTTGCACTAGGTAATAGTGTTCTAGTGCTTTCGCTATTACATATTTTATAACACAAATTGACCAAGTAAACAACACTAAGCCATTTCATGATTCACTTCTTGAAACAATATCTTACTTCATTAAGGCTGCAGTTATTATCAGATAACATCCATGATTTTTCAGAAAGGGGTTGTAATTTTGAGACACGCGCGTCTAGATCAGCCGCGTAGATACAATAAACATTTCATAGTTTTAGTTTGGGAATAAATCCATTTCCGTTTACTCTGCACTAACTGTGCTCTGAAGACTTTAAGAAAATGCAGCAAATAATGCCCGAAAATCAAAGTTGTGTACTCTTTAATAACACGAATACTGAAACAAACCACCACTTGAAAAATCTAATTAAGCATTTTATCCGTGACAAGTGTTCATAAACGCGCCATACAAAATCACTCGAGATTGCATGTGCAGAGAAAACAAATATCAAGAAATTGTTCGATCTCTGTGAAGGAAATGAAGTGGGTGTGTGGGAAAACATGTATAATGAAAAACACCAAAGGTATATCTTAAGAGGTTTCAAGTACATTTCTTTTATTTAAGAAACACATTTTTGATTTTATTTTTAAATATTTCACTTAAGTAAGTATAAGTAAAGTAAACTGATTGTGATTTATAGTGATGTGATGAATAAAAATGACGTAATAATTGTGATCTCTTTAAACTCCTTCATACGAATATTTACCATATTTAACGTCTTAAAAATGTAAAGCTTGATTTCGCAATTTTGACCTACCATTTGTAAAAGCCGTGATCACGTGTAACAAGTATCACATGTTGCAAATATAGTCTAAAGACAAATTTTAATTGTACATCTATCAATATTTTTCTCATGTTAAAACAAACAACTCGCACATGTGTGCGTGTATATAATATGTTCTACCCGCAGTATTTTAACTAAAATGTCTGAATTAATGAGTATAAAACAGTAAATTTTGAATATTGAAATTAGAATACCATCAGTAGAATTTAATTTGTGTTTTACAACGATATAAAACAACAAAACTAGTGTGACATTGATTTCTATGTCTTTATAAACACTTTTCAAAGCAAGTGAAACTAAATCAAGTGCAAATAAAACAATGGCTCCCAGTTAGTCCACGTTGAGCAGATAACGGCCAAAAAATTCGGCGAATCCAAAAAGCACCGACTGTTTTGCAGAATCAATGGTGATAAGGAAAACGGCCTGTGAAAAAAATCATTTTCACTTCTATAAAGTCGTGCATGTGTAAAAAGTATTATGTTGAGTAACCTTTTGATAGGTGGTATTTATAAGCAAACAATAGCGATTTTATTAATTTCCTAACTCAAACCATGTACACGGATGAGGTTTTTGTGTTTACACCCGTTTAATTGAACTACATATACTTTAAATAGTTGCATAAGCTTTGTTCTGTATCAGAACGCAGTTATTTTTAGCTACAAAATGTACGTTGAATAATGTGCAATTAGCAAAAAACCCATTTTGCATGTTCGACATTTTCAAGTCAACTCCTTAGCATTTATTGTGCATATGCCAATCAGAAACCTCGATTCTCTTTGAAAACAAATTGCAATAACTAAGAGCACAACATGATACCAGGAATGGCGGAAAACGTCAGACGACGGGAGGACATGCAAGAGCAATGATGTCAATTTATTATTGAATATCAAAAGGCACACTTCGTATCAGGTTGCAAAACAATAATAATGCACAAATGATGTGTTATTTTTAAAATGTTACTTACATCCATGTGTTGTATTGCTTATTTTCTGAATTGTTAAATTTCCAAATGAGAATTTTTATTTGGACATTGGAATATCATTTATCAGATTTAAAGGGATTGTGTGAATATGTGACACACACAAAAGTAAATTTTTGAAAACCTGTATTTTCTTGTTACATGCGTATTTTGGGCATCAAGTGGTACCTTGTGGAACCATTATATGGTTTCCGTCGGCTGACAGTTTTCAAAACATGTTCTTTACAATGATAACCTGAGACGAGCAATGCAACACATTTTCCTAATCAACATATAGATTAAATGATTTTTTACGAAATACCCCCCGACAGAGGATATATGAGGATACCACGAGATATAATTTGATCCTCAAAAATGTTGAAAACTAGAAGAAGTATGTTTTCTTTAATTTACTTTTGTGTGTGTCACACGACGTGAGAGACAAAATTATTACAGGCTTAATAAGATACTGACTATGTCAAAGATGGCATAGCTAATGAACGCAAATGTCATCTGACCAAATCGACAAGTACGTAGTCAAACTTCATGGAAAATAAAAACGCCAGTAATAAAACTGGCGGGAAAACGTTCCATACATTTCCATTAACATCGTTGCAGTGCATATCGAAAGAAAGCTTACATGCACACAGGTTTTTAGATTATTACAACATTTCATATGCATAATATGTATTAACAGATGGCAAGAAGTCTTGTTACGTATTGATAAAGCTGTCTGTTATCATTTGCAATATTGCAAAGGAGAACAATAACAAAATCATTCTAGGACATGTAAGTTAGTGTTAACATTTGGAATTCACTATTTAGGTTTTAAAACATTGTATATAAACATTGACTGGCGTTTACTGTTGTTGAGATTGAATTTGTTTCATGTGTTGTCCTACATAACACACCACCATAAACACACTTACCTGGAAATATTTTCCTTCAAAGATATATTGAATAGTTGGCAATTGTTAAATTAAATATACATGTATAATGATTTACGTTTTATTAACATATATTTTTAGGGGTTTTTTTTGGAAATGCTTATAGACTGGTGAAGCATTTATATCTAAATAAACTATTTATTCTACAAATATATTTACTCTCTGTAATGCTGAAATCAATATTAACGTAGGAAGAGTGTGCGAAAATGTGTTATAAAATCTTTACTTGCAAGACAATATCACTTTGGTTGTGTGTATTAAGTAACTTAAGTTTAATGCTAACTTTATCTGCAAATTTAATAGAAGAAACACAAAATGAAAAATTAAATTACATTTCAGGTAACAAATGACCGGCACTGTGTATAGGCTTCTTTTCGATAACATATGTTTAACAATATACATTCACAACACAATATAATATTTATGATGCAATTCATTTAATGCACCAGAGAATAATGTAAAGCAAACAAGCAGAGCTTTGGCTATTACATGCTTGAAAACAAAATTAGATAAGTAAACAATATAAAGCCATTTCATGATACACTAATTAAAACAAAATCTTACTTCTTTAAAACTGCCATCATAATCGGATAACATCCTACAATATCTGGAGAAGTTATCTGTAATTTTGAGATCACGGAGACACGCGCGTCTCGATCACCAACATAGCCACTGACAACATGATATTCACTGCAATTGTTGCCACTAGATATATCGAAGGTGTGTTACCATGGCAGTATAATGTTGTACCTAATGTTTCAACATAATGAGCCGGAAGCATATCAATCACAATGATACAAAAAGCTAATTAGGAAGTAACCTTTGCATAATACTTTCTCAAAAGTACCTTAAATAATTTACATAGTTTACATCCCTTTAGTAATCACTTTTACGTGATGTAAGGCTTTTGTAAGAGTTACTATAATCGCACAGATGTATTTATTTATTGTATTTGAGGAAAATGATAAAATGATTATTTATCATTTAGGTGAGACCTACTACTTCTGAATCATTTTATCTTGTTTAAGATGATTTCTGTTTAGACAGTCCAAGTATCAAGTATTTATTGATGCCCCTCCCTCCAGAGGTACCCCTTTGCTCTATCACTATCTTTGGTATCTTGTTTGAGGAATAGAGAGGCTTGGCTGCTCGAGAAGTATCAAACACTTTAGCAACCAAGACGGTTTGCTAGGGAAAGTGTTTTGTCTCCTCAATAGAAGACCGTACAAACGCACTAGATCTTTGCGTTTTTTTTCATTTTTGCGGTATGGTGAAATTACTGATGCTCATCAGACAGATTCATTTGCAAAATATCTTCAGCAAGTACCGTGTTCATGTGGCATTAAGGTGTTGTTCTTTTTTCCAGTTTGATAATTGAAAATGTGATATTTAACAGAAAAATTACGAAATTTTACAAAAAGGAAAACATTTAACCATATATGGCAAATTGTCATAAATAATGATATATTGTATGTATTATATTAATAAAAGCATGTTACTGAATACCGTTGAATGGATATTCAAATCTTATTCAATACATCCCCAAAATCGACCAATGCCAGATTAATATTATAAACGCTCTGTCCACCTTTCACGGAAAACATAAATGTAGGCACATGATACTATATCTAATCTGTTTCGCGGACACGGACGTGAAATGTTAACATATTCACGTTTAAAAACGAGAATATAAACAGAAAGTAAGCTTATCACAATTGTCATGCATTTTACATCTGTTTGCCTAATATGCCATACTTTTTTATGTTAGTTGTACCTAGAAAAAACTAGATGTAACTTTCTTGTCTGCCACACGTATGGAATTTATTCACAAAAAGATTTCAACAATGATACATTATGTGCTATAGTAGCTTTGCAAAAAAGATATCGATATCATTATCATTATCAACAACCCTCACTTTTATCTCAAAGGTTTCTAGTGCATCATTGTGTAGTTATATTTTTTTGCTCCTCATAGAGTTCCGCTCATGCGCTAGGGGGCGTCAGTGGTGTGGCATCTTTTATTACCACTGATAAACAGCTTCAATGAAACGAAGGCTGCTATTTTTCCATGCAGGATATGCTTCCTGAGGGATTTCCCTTTCATCAGTTTAATTTTATTAAATAAAAACATCTAGAAGCTAGACACAGAAACAAATAACAATTATATTTTCTCAAAACCTTAAATAATCATCTATGTTGACATCTTTGACACGGGATATACACAAGTAAAAAAGGGGAACAAAAAAAAATAATAATAAATAAAATATTGTACAACTTATCGCTTTTGTCCAGTCAAGCATCCATGTTCATTAATTATCGCTCTTTGAAGTTGTCAGAAAAAAATCAAGTATCTTTGATTTACAATGGAAAATAACATATCACAACCATAACGCAAGAAAACACTGGACTTATTTTGGCATGTTTTAGCTATTGAGGGGGCTGCAGAAATCACAGATGCGTTGCAACGCTTTTCCTACAACGATGGAGCAGGCAGGATTCCAAAGAATTACCCAGTTAACTACGACATATCAATATACCATTCATTTTGTATAATGCGTTGTGTACTCAAAGTAACGAAAATATATTTTGTGTTTTATTTTCACACCAGACCAGACTGGAATAAAACTTTTTTTAAAGATTAATGGAGCTGAAAACATGGTATCGAGAATTCTTATTAAATCTGATATGTGTAAGTATTGCTTGATCCATTAAGGTGTAAGTTAAGTAACATTGTGGTAGGTTTTTTGTTCGTAACTAGAGGAACACAAAGAAGCCACCAGACAAGCTGTTGGACATCACTAAAATCGTACAAATTGCGTTTTGCGAACGAAGGTAATAGAACAAATCTAAATCACGAATCGTTTTCGTGTAAAATATGTTGCACGTTCGTACATTAGACAATATTATAAACAACGTAATGGGTAATGATAAACGTCCCAATTTTCTTTGACTATATACCGTCAATATTACCATGGCTGAATGATTTACAGATCTACAAGTTTGGCTTCCAAGGCCAACTCCTGTTGGTCAGAGCAATTCAACAAATGGCGCTACTCTGGTGTAAATCAAGGACGCCCATTATTATGACAACATCACAGGGCGATAATGAATGGGGTTTATTGCTTGACTGCTCAGACGCGATATGCAGAAGTGAAATACATTTTAAATTGGACGGATGGCGGTTTCCTCTCGACGTTTTATATCTTGTGTCTGATGTGTCTAGATATTTACATGATTGTTTGCGCTTTGTTAATGTGCAATGTCTATATTACATACAACACACAATATTTGTAAAAGCAATATTAAAAACAAAACCGTAATAAAATAAAAGCATCAACACGCCATCTTGGTTGATAAACGTTGAATGCATTCGTTCAATTTCCTTTCAAAATCGCGGAGGGAAACCTTTACATAGTTTGCGAGGAGATTAAGAACAACGTAATTATTTACAATTTGTATTTTTATACGATTGTCAAAAATATTACTTGTTAAACACTATATAGTTTTTCATTGACATCGAATTTTGATAATCATAGCCATTTTGTTTAATCAGTAAATGAGCGAGGTGTAACACTACACATAACATAGTGTTTAGTTCAAATTGAAACAAACATGAACATATCACGATTTTTATACATGTATAAAACAAAATACAGATCGTCATTAATGTGTTTAGGATTGTCTGAAGGGCAAACTACTTAAACTTCCAAATCCAGACGCGTTTACTAAGGCAAAGACGTCGTATGCCAAATGGGGCTAATGTACATTGACACTTGTAAATTCTGTGTTTTGTTTGAGAAAGAGAACTCATTTACCTTCCAAATGTGTATTATTGTAAGGTAGTTATAGAGACTACAAATATCACCAAAAGGTTTTTTTGAGTTAAATTTGCACGGAAAAGGGGCTCATTGTCAATGGTCGTAGATGTAACATCAGTTCATCATGAACATTAATGTAATATATATTATTATATAATGCTCATGTAGCAAATACATGGTGCCACTGTAATATGGTTAATTTCTATGTAGGTTCAGTGCAAGGTGGAATCCAATACGCTACCATTTACTTTTTATAAGAACTATATGCGAAAGTGGATGAGGGAATCTATTTGTTTGGATTCCCAAATGTCACCACCACTTGCTAAGAGCAATTCCACAAATGGCGTTTCACCGCCGCTAATTATAGAGACCTATTATTATGACAGCATCACATGGCGATTGCAATGGAGGTGTATGCTTGGCTGCTCTGGAGCGATATGCAGAAGTGGATAACATTTATTTAACAGGCTGGAGCTTCCTGTCAACGTTCGAATATGGGCTTTTAATTTCGTCTGCATTTGCCATGTTTGTATGGGGATTTGTTTAATATGTAGGTGGAAAGTTAATATATATTTTTTCACAGCAATGTCTTTTTATAAAAGATTTTGTAAACGTAAATTTAAAAATCTGTACAATTTTGATTTTGAAAGAAGATATTAAATATAAAATGTTTTGTATGCAATAAGAACATACATGTACTAACATTGTTGGTGTATACACACGAATCGTGTGTTCATCAAGCAAAGTAAGCAATACAACGTTAGCGGACATAATCGCGTTGACATTTTTAGTTCCAAAGCATTACCATTATCATTATATTCAATGTCCATTTATTGTTTGGTTTATTATTTTTAGATTGAATGCAAACAATACCTGAAATAAACATAGTAAGTTAAATGGAAGCGACAAATCTCGTACAGAAAATTACAAAAAAATGAAGCAAAATCAACACATTTGAAAGAAACCAAAATGGAAGAAAGTCAGTCGTTGACCTGACCCCCACTACAGTAGTTTGTTTACCGAAGAGCGTGTTTAGTATTGAGTTAATACTAAATATACCAGACACATATAGAAATCAATTTTTACAACAAATGTAAAAAGAAACAAGTTGAAACATGGGATAGAGCTAATTATAACTTAATTTACTCCAAACATTTTACATGTTTATTTTAACTTATATAAATTAAAACATAGCCCAAATAATACATGTTGCTGACAAGGCAGACAGGGTCAGGTGCTCGGGTACCATAAAGAAATGCCCTACACATAATATGTATATTATACGTTTTGGGGTAGAACATAGTTTAGTTTAGTTCAGCTCAGTTTAGTTCAGTTCTGTTCAGTTTAGTTGATACTTTGTTTAGGCAAAGCCATTTAAACTAACTTATATTAATCACTTTCGACCTCTTATTCTAGATAGAAGAAAGATAATCCTGGCCAATGCTTAGAGGATCTGGGATCATTCTTATAACGGCTGTGGTATGACGCTGTTCAGGTTTGAACCGACGGCCTCACACTCAGGGGCCAAACGCTCTACCACTCAACCAGCGCGGGTTAAACATAGATAACAGAGTCAATGTCCACGTAAAGCTTACACTTTTTTATGTCTGTTTAGAATAATTTGAGAAGCACGTCAATCTTTACGGGTCTGTAAAGATATTCCAACGAGATAAACTAAGAATACATCGCAAATATTTGAAGATTTCTTCTGCACAAATTGTGCCCTGACTGCTTTACCAGAGTGCAGCTAATAACGTGCAACTCATGAAGTTGTGAACGTTCCAACAGCACGATTAAAAAACAAACAAACACGCTGTACCAGAAAAACTCTAATTAAGTCTATTTATCCGTGACAAGTGTTTATAAACGCGCCATACAGAATCACTCGAGATTGCATATGCAGAGAAAACAAATCTCAAGAAATTGATCAATATCTGCGAAGGAAATGAAGTGGGTGTGAGGCAAAACATGCATAATGAAAAACACCAAAGGTGATGAGGACATAAATGACCTTCAAATCTCGCTACGATGTATCTCGCCAATTTATAGTGTACTGATTTTACACATTGTTTAAATATACTATAGAACGTGTCCTATGTTCTTTTAAAATAAGGAGCTTACTAAGACCTGCGTATTTTTATTGCATACAAGTACACAAGCACAGAGTGTTACTTATACATTGGCGTGATGTAAAATTTTCACATTAAAAAGTTTTAAGCATATGTTTAATGAGCTCAAACAAATATGTTGAAAGTGTATAGTATATAGTAATTATACAAGAAAATCAGTGTGAATTGTCTATGCTCTCAAATAACCACAACAAATGCAAATAACATGATGTGGGTTAATGATTCGAAATTTATTCACATTTTGCAGATATTGACAGCCAGGCCAATGAACAAAGCAGTGTTAACAGATTCGAACTTGAGTAAAACAACTGTCATTTCGGGAAGCGCGTGTTACGTCAATAAGCAAGTTTTTGAGAAACAGGTATGTCGATGAACAGGCCATTTTTACAATCATATTAAATCTGGTATGTTACTATTGGTGTTAAAAGTATGTAACGTTCTGATGTTTTTTCCGTTAATATTCCAAATAGATTGATATACCTCAGACATAGCATATGCATGCACGGTCTCTTTGTTGACGTCGACTAAACTTTACTATACCTAAATACCTACGTTTGTTTTGTATTTAAAACAACGTTTTATTCAGCATATTTTTTTAATAAGGTGCAAATTATCAAAACTCCATTTGGCATTTTGATGTTTTCAAGTCAAATGCTACAGGCAACAACACATTTAATGTGCACTCTTTGAAAACATATAGAAATAACCAATTGCACCACATGATACCAGAAGCAATGAGAGACGTCAGACGACGGGAGGACATGCAAGATCAACGATGTCAATTTATAATTGGATATCAAAAGACACAGCTATTTGTGTTAGGTTGCAACAGACATCAAATAATACGCAACTGGTGTGTTATTTATAGAATGTTGTTTACATTAATATGGTGTATTGCCTATTTTTGATGAAATTGCTAACAGACATTGTTTTCCGTTCACATTGGCATACCGTTCATTAAATTAGAAAAGAAAACGAAGAGCGCAGTTGTTTTATTACTTGTATAATAATCATTGAGAAATCAGAATTTAAGATGGCATAATTAATAAATGCAAATGTAGTTATCTACATGGATAATAAAAACACCATTTAATAAAACTGGCAGGGACACGTACCGTATTTTTCCACTAACATCCGTACAAAACATATCGACAGAAGGCGTGTATGTATGTGTATGTATGTGCACGGGTTTAATTATAACAACTCATATGTACACTATTAACAGATTGCACGAAATCTCATTACACAAAGGCGTCTGTTATCATTCGCAATATTGTAAAAGCAAAGGCAAAGGAGAAAATATACAGGATTTTCAGTCTTTGACATGTAGAAGTTGGTATTTATATTTGACATTAATCTATTTAATTTAGGGTTCAAGCATTGTATTTCAACAATGATTGTCGTTTACTGTTGTTTAAAATTCATTTTGTTTCACTTGTATTCTACTAAACACCCCAAAACATAACACACAAACTAGAAATACTTTAAATATATGTTAAATGCTGCAATTGTTAATTCAATTAAATATGTATACTGACTAACGCTTTATTTACATAAGACATTTTTCCCAAGTTATACATAAATGTACTTTATAATGCTAGAAAGACCGGTATGGAATTAATATCTACATAACCTTTTCACTGGTTTACTCTAGGTAATTTTGAAATCAATTATGACGTAGGCAGATATTGTTATAAAATATGCAATTGCAAGACAAAGGCATTTTGATATTGTGTATAAATGACCTATTAAATGCAAATACTATCTGAAAGTTTAATAAAAGAAAGACGACATAAAAAGTTATATGTATACGTTTCCAGATAATAAATCCCCGTCACTGTGTATAATATTATATTTGATAACATAAATAAAAACAATTTACATTTATATATGATGCAATTTATTTGTTGCACTAGGTAA
>Ga0224511_10000382_pt1 | contig 20382 bp, 10 predicted proteins | sample SF_May12_sed_USG_2_FD_169988 | JGI IMG/M metagenome (GOLD analysis project Ga0224511, IMG submission 169988) | Sediment microbial communities from San Francisco Bay, California, United States - SF_May12_sed_USGS_8_1 | ecosystem: Environmental > Aquatic > Marine > Sediment | place: USA...
TTCTTTACAATGTTTTATGTGAGCCACATTTGTTTTGGCGACACTGGGTTTTTACTACCCTTTGTCAATTAAGCTATCAAAAAAAATGTTTTAGATATGCCAAATAACCTTGTTTTGGTGTTTTATTTTTACCATATATGTTAACTCAATAAAATAAAAATAAATGTTTGTGATGTTTGCAAAAACCGTTTCACACTGTTAACATATACGTCGGCGACAGCAATTGTCCAGGTTGCGTGAGAACGCGTCTTAAAATGTGTTCTTTATTTACAACTGGATACTTCAGGTCGAGTTGCACGTTCACTTGGACGGAGCGTTTAGACTGGATTCACTTTTGGAAATAGCGAAGTAGGTCTCTGTTAAGTTACAAAGTTTATCACCCATACTTGTTTAACGCAAAACGGTCCGCTATCATTAATTTTGCATGTGTTTTAGTTTAGTTTAACCAATATATATATTGAACAATATATACATTGTAATAATAATACATGTTGCACAGTTCATAAAACAAATGATAACAGGAATTGACAGTAAAAGTGACAAATGTAATATACAAAAATTATAACTTAGAATTGAGAAGGAAGCTTAAAGCTTTGTCTCGCTTCTATATGCATGTGTTTTGTGAGCGTGTATCAAGTAATTGATCATTATCTTCTTTATTTCCACAAGCGGCTGACTGGTTCCTCACATGAGCTAAGAGGTGAACAAGTATTTATCTTGTAACAATCCTTACGAAGACAATTGTCATCCTCGATGGTACTGAACCCCTTAACCCCTGGTTACGAGTCCGATGCTACAACCCATTTGTTTAGTGTTAATGAACATAGTTTAAGACTAAATAGGTATTCAATGTTTCACCAGTCACATAGATTGACATGGCTTTAGTGCATGTGTGGCGACTGTAAAAAGTCGCCCCGTACTACATCATTGTGTAGTCATATTTTTCTGGTCCTCAGGGATCATGGAGTGTACATGTATGTTGTTTACATTTGAAAATGGAGTTCCGCTAATGCGCTAGGGGGCGTCAGTGGTGTGCCATCATTCATTACTGCTGACGAACGGCTTCAATAAAACCGAGGCTGCTGTTTTCTCGGACTATGCTTCCCGAGGGCTTACCCTTTCATCAGTTTATTTTTCATAGTCATTTTTCCGGTTTCGGGCTCTAACACGTTTTAATTTTGATGCATTGCAATACATAAATAAAACAAAAGTCAAACTATTTGCTTCAAAGTTCAGTTTTTTTATTCACTTTTAAAAAATGTAATCGTAAGAAACAAATCAATTTTAACGGAAATCTAACGTTTCGGCCAATTGCTTTTTAGCTAATCCATTCCATTATTTAATCTTGTTTGCAAACTTCATTATCAAATATTGTCATGCGCGTGTCAAAGTATAGTCTAGAGTTGTTAATGTTTTCAAAATGTTTTAGGTTAATATATCATCTTTACAATTGCAAATATCTATATGTTGATAGTGCATGTACAATAGTCGCTAATTCTTACACAAAACTACCAACGATTCCCCAGGAGACGCGGCCTAAGCATACAAGACGGCATTGAGGTCTTCAGAAAAGATATATCGGTCTACCATGCGCTGTCTCTATACAAAGTTCTCAAGTCCTTTACCATATTCATGCCAATAGTTGCGTGAGTATTTTCATTGCTTTTATTTTCGTTTTCGCCTCTTAAGCTGCATTTGAGTTTCCGTGTGTTTAGTTGATAAATTTAACAAAACACCACTTCACGTCTTGTATCAAGTTCTGCATTTTTACCCTATTGATAACGATTGCTGCATTTCAATTTTAATTGTTTGTTTGGATTTTCGTGTTTTTGTTACTAGTTTATTTATGTTGCGTTATTTGGTCGTTCGATTTATGTGCTGGAATTTAACAAAACAACACTACAGTTCCTGCACAAATTATGCAGTCGTTTTATCATATGTATTCCTATAGTTTCTTGGGTATTGCATTGTTCGGTTTGTTTGCTTTAACTACCGGTATGTAAACACACTTAAGCAAAGCTTTTAAGTCCGTTGTAACATGAAATCGATTTTTATCGATTATTTGAGATGCGCTTCATGGAATATCTAGTAACACTATTGTCTTCAAAATCGGCTCAACGCAACTAGAATGAAATTCATTGCTTATAAGTGTATTCGCAAATGCAGTGAATGTGTTCTTTTTATTTGTTCACAAGGTATTGCTTTGTTTAAAGAAGTAAATAACTTTGTTAGCGGGAGTAAAAAATCTTATAGTACAGCGTAGTTAATAATTCTTTCTTTAAATTATGAGTTGCCAGTTGAGTTCGAATTGTAAAATAATAAACACAAATAGCTTTACTACATGATCCACACGATAAGTTTCATTAGTTCCTTTCCTTGGGGCAATAACATTGTCATGTATAAAATGACAATAGGCAGTTTCAATTATAACACATTGTTGTTTCAGAAAGTCGTATTTGTTATTTATAGAGGGATATAAAATGGAAAAAACAACAGCGTAATAGGAAAAGAAGAAACGACCTTTGACCCCCTCTTTAAAGGTTATGTTTTTACTTTAAACAAAGCAAGTGCCTATCTCAAACTTATTTTTGTTCTGTATTTAGAAATTTTAATGTTAGGATTATATTTCGTTACGGGTGATTTGCCAGTGTTACAAGTGCGTTCGAAATCGTCGCAACGCAACTAAAATTAAGTTTAGTTTTTTGGTATTGACGATACTGTGTGCTTTGATTGGATCTTAACTATGACTTAACCAAACAGCCAACGTTGTAACCTCAACAGAGCGTTGCAGTGCTTTGTCTTATTTGATAGATGCACGTGAATTTCATCGCTGATTTTCATAGTACTACATGTACTCCCCACAATATCAATATTGTTGTACAAATCTTTGCTGTCTTAAACTACCATAAATATAAAAAAAATATTTTTATATTTTTTTTGCGTTGATATTTCAGCGGCGACAAGGAAGCAATCTCACGCTTAGCCTATGAGTTTTGTGAGGATTGCTCAAAGAACGGCATCAAATACGTGGAAGCCAGGTACTCGCCGCATTTGTTGTCAAATAATGAGGACAAACCGCAGTACGCACCAACACGTGGAACTCTTACATCGCGAGAAGTAGTCGAGACGGTGAACCAGTCCTTCAAACGTGGATGCGAGGACTTTAACATTCGTGCTAGAACAATTCTCTGCTGCATGCGTCATCGACCCGGTATTTGTCTTTGATTGAAATGTTGTGGTTGTGTGTGACGTAGTGTTTGTTGTTGTGTGAATATCATAGTCTATAATGATTATATTTCATAATGATATTTCGGATATTTTTCCCGCCTAAACAAAAACACTAATTTACCGGTCAAAAATTGAATACTAACGATGTACACAATGTGTCAAAACACCGTCGTTCATACAGCATATCTGTTTCAGATTGGTCAGAAGAGATCGTCGACTTGGCGCATGAATACAGCAAAGAGGGCGTGGTTGGCATTGACATTGCTGGCGGAGGCGTCGATCATGATGACGTTGAGGAAATAGCGCACGGTCATATCATCGCCTTTAAAGTACGTTTTACTGGGTTGTTTTTTGTTGCTCGTTTAGTTAATGACTTTAAATGCTATTTAAAGGTATGATTATCAATGACCATGACGAAAATGGCTATAATAAGTCCGCTTCACAATAAACGGTCTTTAGTACTAAAAACCCCAATCGCAATTGAGCTGAAACGCTTGACCTGAAACGCGCAAAAAATGGGAATCCGAATGTTAGGGGTTCGAGCCACACCAGAAATGAAAACTTTATGAAAACCCGTGATTAATTGTAAATTTTCAAATGAGAATAAATAAGTTTTATCTTTTTACATTCGATGTAATTGCTTTCAGCGTGCAAAACAGTTGGGTTTGCACATCACTGCGCATGCCGGCGAGGCAGGCGGGGCAGATAAAGTAAAACAGGTGACCAATGATATCTGTCGCACTTGCCATATTTTAACAACAACTTTCTGTTTTATAATTATGTTTTATAAGATGTGGATCCGCTAGTGTACTTAAATTAAATTGTAAAACTTCCCAAATCACCGATTATGACATCTTGGTGTTTTAAGTCAGATAAAGTCAAATAGGTGGCCAAGGGACTTGACGCATTTTTAACAACACAACCCAAATCCATCATATCGTATACAATGTACCACCAACTCAACAAAGTATGTGTGAACAAACCTATAATTTATTGCATTCTTATATAACCCAAGGCTGTATTGTGTCGCCAGAGTCTAGACAAGCTGCATGCGGAGAGGATCGGGCACGGGTACCGCGTGCTGGAGGACGAGTCGGTGTACGAGGAGGCGCGAGCAAGGGGCGTCCACTTTGAGACGTGCCCCATCTCCAGTATATGTACTGGCGCCGTGCCAGAGGATGTACATAAACACCCAGTTGTTAGGTAAGGTAAATCATATAAGGTTATTCAAGTGAAGTCAAATACCTCGTATTATAGGAAGGAAATAATTGTCTAAAGCAATTTTTATTAAGGTTGCTTTGTTCGATTGGATATAACTTTACCTTTAAACTACCTGCATTGACGTTGGAAACATTATGTTTAAGCAGCACCATGTTGTCAAGTAACGTAAAATATTATAGAGTATTAAATTCAAACAATTCGTTTTTGATCAAGGAAAATGTATACAAATAATATAACATTGTGTCCATTGGCCATAACTCATATTACTCCTGTTTTCGTAAATTATTGTCCAAAATGCTGCAAATGTCTTAACCATATTTAAACGCAGCTAAATAAAATTGACATGTACTTTTTTTACAAAAATTCTTTGTAAAATGCATCTCATCACTCTTTATTCTGCGCAGGTTTGCGCACGACGGTGTGAATTTCTCCATTAACTCTGATGACCCCCTAGTGTTCGACAGCTGTCTCTTCGATGACTATAGGGCCACCAGGGCAATGGGACTCGACGACAAGGACATCAAAAAGGCGGTAAGATGCGTGTGTGTCGTGTAGGCTGAGCTTCCTAAGGGCATCCCCTTTTCTCAGTTGAAATATGGCTGACACAACAAAATACTCTGCGATAAATAAAAGACGGGTTTCTGATTGGTTAAGAAATCGAATGCGGTTACATTGTTTGGGTTTTTCAATTTCCGTTTGCATATTACACGGACATTTAATAGCACTACATACCCTGCAATAAGCTTTATATTCATATGTTTTATATCACCGATTGCTTACATAGAAAATAATAGACGGCGTATCTGCAAACAAACTTTAAAGTTGTAGGCCAAAGCGAAAAAACTTCTTAATTACTTTAATTTAAATTAACAAATGTGTTGTGTGCACATTTATGCATAATGGACAAACACATACATAACACATATTAAACATTTAATTTCAGATCTTCAATGCGGCCCGATCATCGTTCGCTTCTGATGAAGAAAAGGCAGAACTATTAAAGGAATTGATAGAAGTTTACGGCGAATGTTGAGTCGCCGTTGATATCGATGAAAGACATTACATATATATGTTAAAGTAACTGTTTTTGAATACTGATGATACCTTTTATAGGACAATTATTTTTATAAATTACCCTCATTTACATATCAGTCGTATGACCGTTTAATTAACTGTATCTGCATTACACAAAATTATATAGTGATTATACTTTAACTGTATTTGCTATATTGGCATAAAATGCTTTATTAATTAGTACGCCCCGTACTTCATCATTGTGTTGTTTTATTTTTCTGGTCCTAAGGGATCATGGATTGTATGTCATTTACATTTGAAAATAGAGTGCCGCTCATGCGCTAGAGGTCTTCAGTGGAGTGGCATCTTTCATTTCCACTGCTTCAATAAAACCGGCTGTTATTTTCCTATGTAGGCCTCAGGGACGTAGATAACATTTTGACATTGGGGCGGCGAACCCTACGTCCCTATAAAAATTGTTTGAAATTAAATATCGAGCAAAGCGAGCGAAAAAATGAGGAAATATAGCATTTTGGGCATAAATCATAGGTCTGTGGCCCCTCGACCCGCTAGTGATTTGTCATGCTAAAATTACTCAAATTGCATACATTAAGGAAAAGAAAGATTTATTTGGGGCGGCGAAAGGTCCGTCATTTCTGTATAACGACGACTAGCCACATTATTGGGCCCCGTGCCGCCCCGTTATCTACGCCCCTGGGCTTTTTTTCCTGAGGGGTTTCCCTAACATCAGTTTATTAATGCCTAATAAATGAACCAGGAAGTTCTACATTTCGAACTGTAACAAAGTCTAAATGAATTAGGTCAATTTGCTGCGATTAAAGACAAAATCCTTATCAAGCTTAAAGTTCGCCATAGCAATCGTGTTTGTTTATATGTACCAAGCTAGTGTTCAGTTCATAAAGAACGTTTTAACCATGAATGTATTTGTCGTTACCGCTGTGGTCTGTTTTGCTCAAGGTAATACACAATATGTTATGTTTTAAAAATTATATGTAGCTTCATTCTGTTGTATGTTGTTTGACGCGTTTACCAATTACTATTGTATTATCGTTTACGAAAGAGCTTATATTCTGAATATTAAGAAACTGGATTACTTATATGTTGCTGATTCGCAATTATTTAGGCATTTGAGTAGTTACATGTACATGGTTTCAAAACAGTATGTAAAGGCTGTAATGTGGGCCAAGTAATGTTTAGACCATGAATATGAAAATCGTTATGGTTATGAAAGCGATAAAAGAACCCAATAATAAATTCAGTGATGGTCAAACTGGAATGTAACATTGGCTGTCCGCAAAGAGACAACAGTCATTTATCATCAATCTGGTATCTTGATCACGCGTTCAGTGTTATCTCTTATTTAAAATGTGCAATGGAATATTTTAAATGAGTAATAACTGCACAGACACGTACGAATTACAACATATACTGGGACAGATTTTTATATACAACTACATTGTATAGCCTTTAATACATATTGTTGAATTTGTTTGCTTCAACATTGTAATTTCTTTTATGACAAATTAATTTTATAATACAAAATAATACGTTTAACCCTATCGGCAACAATGAGAAGTTTTTATGTTTGCGAAAACACACTATCACAGGCTTAATGTGATTGTAAATATTTGATAATCGAAGTGTTTAAATGTAATTCGTATGGTTAAGGCGTGCTCGCGCAGAGCTCGTGCCCGGGCGGTTGGGATGAGTTCCGGGGGACGTGTTACTACTTCCACAATGAGACAAACCTCACTTTTGAGGATGCAAAGGTACGCATTTTTGTCACATGTTTGCTGATCGAACTCTCGTGTCATATGTAGTACAACACATCACTTGCGCTTGTTTTGTTGTGTTTGTTTGTCTTTTTCTTACCTAAACAATATATTTCTTTGTACATACATGTACACGTGCATGTACTTACATATATCAAAAGTTGTTGATTTGTATCTCAATCACATGGTTAATACATATAATCGTAGTAAGCCAACTGGACATTGTAATATAAATGAAGAGATGTTCAAAGAAGGCATGTTGTAAATCGTGTAGACATGTCAAGTTTAGGGGCACCATGACAAAATGGCCCGTACAAAAGCAAATACACAGAACAACACAAAAACACGTGAAAACCAAGACGCAACAGACATTCAGAAAAACACAACATTTCTGTGTATTTTTCGGATTTTTCTACTTTTATGTATGATTTCTTAAATTATTTCTCCAAGATATGTTAAGTTAAACAGATTGTTATAACTGAACTGTCGTTATCAACAAATTCCGCATCTGACACATGCCATGTTTGTAGAACTACTGTTGGGCCAACGAGAGTAACTTGGTACACGTGGATGACAGTGCCGAGAACGACTTCCTTGTCGCCACAGTCAGAAATATGTGTAAGGCTACTTTACATATACATAATGCATGTACGTTTCTTGTCGTCACAATCTGGAACATGATTGTGAAATTTAAGTAAACGTTACATATGACTTTCCAGCTTGTTCAAATCGGTAAAACATGTTTGTTTATCTACAAATGACTTTTCTGTTGCAATCGTCAGACACATTTGTGAAACTTTACAAGTACGTGTAATCAATTTTGCCAAGTCATATATTTATACATATATATTTATATAGACATGTTTACTATTCTGCCATAATATAAATGTATGTAAATATGTCTCATGGGTCTACGACCTTCAGGATGTTATACAAATAAACTAAACTAAACTATATTTATACAAACATACTTGTTCAATTAGTTACATTTGAATATTTTAAGTAAGCTCCATTATATTCGGAAAAAGGCACAGTGTCAATCAAATGTGTGTGTTCCTTACAGATATGTTTTTCTCTTCAGTGCCCATCAACAGTTGGTGGATTGGTCTGACCGACAATGATGCAGAGGGGGTATTTCAGTGGGTAGACGACCTCGCAAATATGACTTATCAACGTATGGCTCATCTTATCTTTGGTTAATTTAAAATACAAAAATATATTAAAGATCGTAATAATAGATCAAATACTAATTATCTAAGTGCATTTTATTTTACTGGTGTTTGAATATAGTTTAAAAAATAAGGTGTGTGCAAGATAAGTTAATTACTAGTAAGTTAACTATAGACTAACCTTCAAATCATTCAAATGTTATATTTCCCTAAGAAAAGGGAAACCCCTCAGCCTGCAGGAGGAAAGTAGCAGCCTCGGTTTTATCAATGGTAATAAAAGATGCCACACCACTGACGCCCCTAGCGCATGAGCGGAACTTTTTTTTCAAATGTTAACAAATATTATCCACGATCCCTGAGAACCATAAAAATCTAACTTCACAATGATGTAGTACAGGGAGTCAGTTTACTCAAGCATATGCTCGTACGTCAGTTTCAAAATAGAGTATGCTCAATTTTCTTACTAGTATGTTTATTACATGTGTTCATGGAGCGCTCACTAACACGACTTTATCGCCTCCCAGAATGTAGAAGACTTTCGGACAGTCTGGTTTTGGCTTGTATAAGCTAGTATTGGTTTTAAAAGGTATTTCCGTTTTGAAATTGCCCTGCTTTCTATTTTATGCATGCTAATTGCCCGAATGGAGATGGGAACCAGTCGAGTTCCGGGCGATTCCGATATTATTACGTAAACTACCGAACATTTGCTAGACGGTAATGGCCGAGTTGTTCCGATTATGATGATGTAATGCTATTTTAGCGGAATGTAATCTTCACAACATGGCAAGCCATTCCTTTTAAAAGGAAATTTTATTATTCATTTGACCTATCGACAGCCCACTCTCCTTCCTGGTCTACATGTTTAAATTAACCCATCGCTTGATTGATACTTATTGTAATATGAAATAATATAATCATATCATAAGTAATATGATGGTGGTAGCCATTTTCATAGGCAAGACTGACAAGTGAATACAGAAAATAGCCCAATAAAACAGGTCCGTCAAGACGCCATTTTGCGCGGGCTATCAATAGGTCAATTTGCTTGTTATTTATAGGTTACACTATACACCTATACACCTGTAGCTATTTATATACTACAACGCCCACAAACCAGACGGTCACGCCTTTCGTACGGACAAAGACTGTTAAGACTTTGTGCTTATTTATAGACTTTAATGCCAACCAATCAGTCGACTACGCCTGTTTTAAAGAAGAAGAATGTGTTTTATTTTTGTCTATTTATAGACTTCAACGCCCACCAGCCAGATGACCATGACTCTCGCCATGACGAAGACTGTGTTGTTATCTGGCACGCGCAGCACTGGGGATGGAATGACATCAATTGCAATCTCAAGTTCCACTTCGTCTGCGAAATCATGTAAATATGATAATATAAAACGATTCCCTAACTATAGCCCAACGATACATATTATGTGCCTCATTGTTTAGGCATGATTGACGTTAATTAACAGCATAAACATAATTTTAATTTAAAAATATTATGTTTTACGGCCTTTTGGTTGTACGTTCTATTAAGATAGTTAAATTGCCCACCTGTATATAAGTACGATATTGAATTGTAATCTATATCTTTGCGTTTTAAATAAGTGTACTTCAATAGACCCGTTACTTAAATGGGCAGAAGCACATGTAACGTCTTCGTTAAGAATCGACAGTGGACATTTGGACTTTATTTATTGATGTCAGAGTATCCAAAAAAAATCAAATTAGTAAGAAATAAGCACACATAAACAACAACCAGACATATTTGTTCATTTTTTGCTAGGTTAGTCTGGTATAAACCCGGTCCACCATCAATGTCATACACAATTGTTGAGAAACTTTATTTTACTTTTCAGACCCGTGATCCCTGTTGATGTCATTGGATAAAAGCACCATGGATTTTTTGGAACACAATATTAAAACAATAAAACGCTTGTCTGTTGTAAAGATCTCCTCGCTTATTTGAAACCGATTGTAACATTAAGTGGTTTTTATCCAAATCGATTAGTTGGTAGATAGTGTGAGTCAATCCTACCATAAAAATAGTTTGTTTACAAAATAATAGAAAATCCTTCCACCACCTCCATCGTTGTAGATAGGTTCAATGAAGCAGTGTCTGTGATGTGTTTTTATTCTTATTAATTTATAAGACAATTGATTGGACAATTACAAAGTGAATAGCAGTGTAGACTCAAAAACTCGCTAAACGGTACGCCACATTCCGTATGTGTCCATTAGGTTGGTTTATGTTTGTTCGTTAATATGTTGAAATTAAACTGATGAAAGGGAAAGCCCCCTGGAAGCATAGCCTGCACGAGAAAACAGCAGCCTCGGTTTTATTGAAGCTGTTCATCAGTAGTAATGAATGATGCCACATCACTGACACCCTCTAGAAGCCATATTTAACACCGAATGGGTCTGTACTGGCGATCAGTCCACCAATATGCAACTAGAGTTCAAGTTATGTCTAGAAGTACCTTATTATGTTTAATATAACTATTTAAAACATTGTATTAAAGAATCCAAATTGTTTTACATTTGGCCTAAAATTAAATAGTGATGCTCCCACAGCGACTGACCCACTTGAATTGCCGCGACCCAAAATATGTTATTGCTGTTTTCAAAAGACTTTTTTATTTTTCTTTCCAGGAATAAAGGTAAAAAACGTTTATATTGAGAACAATATGACAACGAACTAGCAGATTCGTAATAAAAACACAAATACGCACACACACGGCAAGACTATTGAAAACATCACAGGACTGTCCGTGGGAACGATTACTGTTTGAGACAAATATTGTGTTTGAAAATTATAGCATTAAAGTTTTACAAATCTTCATATTCCTTATTTAACAATTCCTGTGGTAAAACCAGCGAAGAATTTTCTTTTAAAAAATTGACTAATATTTTATTTATTATTACATTGAATGGCATCGCACAAATAGGAATTTTGTCAGTAACTAAGAATTTTGTCAGTAACTAAAAATTAACATTGTACTACAGACAAAAGGGTAGCACTTTAAAGAAAACGTAACAGTAAGCAATGTCAATTATCTTAAACACAGACCAAATGTAGCAGGTCCATTTGTTTTACACACTTACGTTACATACATTTTCGTAAATGTCTTCTGCCAAACGCCCTGATTGTTTGTGTTTCAATGTAAGTCTCGTAAACAAGAGCAAGTGTTTGTTGTGATAAAGATAATTTTGATATCATGCTTGTTTTAAACAAATCCTAACGTCTAGATACTAGTATTATTAAAAAATGGTCATAGCTTGTACACGCTGTAACGGGGACAATGACATTGGGTGCAAACGAAACGCAAATATTTATTAGGCAAAATGATTTATTGTTTTTTTTAGTACTGCCAAGAATTTCAGCGTCTTTGTCCCAGATTATAGCATTGTCTTTGGTTGATATATGACAAATAATTACATAACGATGCCATCCGGACCGTCATATATACATTATGATATTATCTGAGATTCACTTATAAATGGTTGTCGTAGTTGTGAGGTTCTTTGAAAAGTTTCAAACAATGAGGAAAATCGCATTGTTGTTGCCCTTTGCGTGAGTCAAGGTAATTAGTTTTTGAATATTTATATTGCATAATCGTCCAATGTTCGTTTATAACAGTGCTTTGTTTATGATACTAGTAACTAACCAAAAAAATGTTTATTGCAATTTTACAATTATTCTTTCTGCAATTAACTTCTTACATCCACGGCTATTTTTCTATTTCGAAAATTAACATTACCTTAATCAGGGTTACGTTTTTAATATTATAAAACCATGTTTCTGATGACATAACCCTAATGTAACATTTTATACAAAGACCGTTGTTCAAACCACCTGCCGTTGTTTCTTTTGAATAACATTATTTCCTATTTTCGAGCAAATTTTCACGTAGTTTCACTGTAATACACAGTTGTCTGCACTATGATTGGGGCTGTATGCGAAAGCTGAACAATGTTCATTTATCGTCGTTTTCAACAACAGCGGTCCTGGGCTTACCAGTAGTAGTCCATATACTCCACAAGTGACTCACTGCGTAATTGCGCGAGTCATCGATGAGGGGAAACTAAACCAAACTTTGATTGCGCTTTGTTTAAAAAAATAAGTCCGGAGCAACGCATCTTTGGGGCTCCAACCCCTGACGTCCCAGTCCGAAGCTCTTCCGACTGATTTACTAGTATTCGGGGCGCTTACTAGAACCGAGTACGCACACTTGCGCCAGTAACTGATAAGTATCTACTACACGTTTACTTTCATTGTGCACACACATCGGAAAAGGGTGTACTTTTAAGGAATTATTTGGAAGTTGCCGATAAATTGTAATGTGTTTGAGTTCCAGCAGTGTCGACAATTTGTTGTCGCAATGTAAACCTCACTCGTGCCACAGGCTTTAAAACATGGTTTGACGTTGTTGTTCGATCATTGACAGGAAGGTAAACGATGTTTTATTTCGCTGATGGGAAGGAATATACGCTACGCACATGCGTCCGTGGCTGTATTTACACGAATGCGTCTATTGCTGTCATTAAAATAATGATAAGCGCATTGCATTTAACGTTGCTGCAAAACAACCTATCCTTATCATGCTTGTTATGTCTTATAGTAATCAGTTAAGGCAAGTGCATGGTTCAGCAAGACCGATCCTATCATGAATATAGTTACGTTTACCGTGGCGATCTGCCTTGCACAAGGTAATACGAATGATTTATGATATTTATCATTACATTTCAATATGTAATGCATGAAGACTTATGTTTGTTGCATTTTTATAATAATAGTTTGCAAATTTGCTTATTGATTATGTATTGGAACATTTTATGTCAATAATTAGTGTTCATATAATTAAATATTAATATGTCTGTTATATGGGGATATGTGGGAGTATTGTGGGAGTATTGTGTACACACTTTCTGGCGAGCATATTGAGTCGGTAAAAGTTACACAGGTTACAGTTTACAGTCTTCGCGCTGAGTGAGTGTCCGGGTGGCTGGGAATTGTTCCGGGGCACGTGTTACTACTTCCACAACGAGACAAACCTCAACTTTGAGGATGCAAAGGTAGGAAAATTATGTTACGTCAGTGCTTCTCGGGTTTGCATTCATTAAGTACATGTAGATATCAAAATGTACTTTTTACAACAATTACAACAAAAACAACAACGACAGATATGTCATAAAATCTACTCCATCAGAGTTACATTATTGATACTTTTGTTTCAAATGAAGTTACAAGGCAAACATGCATACTGCAATGAAGAAAATTGATTTTTAATGTTGTCTATGTCAATATCGTGATACCCTTATAATAAGTCACAAACTATGCATACCAAATTCAAATAGCATCGCAAAAGGAACGGCAACATTTCGTGACAAATAATGTTTTATGCTCCAGCAACGTCAAACGCAAGGACAAAACAAAAATGCAAACACAAAGTATTGTCAGACTCTGGATTTGAAACCGGGACGTATGGCACGCAGTCGAATGCGTTACATCTGTGCCACCGAGATAATTGATTTAATCGATTGTAGTTAAGCTATATATTTATATTTAAACATTCTAACATAAACAAACCCAATTTGCGGGCCACACATTTTTAACAAAGTGGTTTTTGTGTAATATTTTTATGGATAATGTTGGCAGTTTCGTATGTTTACGAGAGTAGGATTCACTGCTTAATTGTGGTGAAAGAGTAAAATGTAAACACTTATGGTCAAACGATACACCCTAGCGTCTTTAAAAGAAATTACATAGTACGACATTATAATAAACTAGATAAGATCATTTAGTTGGTATAATGTCAATTGAGTTGCAAGGTGTTGTTATTTCCGCTGGCATGTAGTTTTAACCACTAGCAGTCTAGAACGCTTGTGTGTCAAATTTAGAATTATTTATTTCGCTTGTGGAAGATTTGCTGTATGCTGTTGATGTTATTGTTTATTATTATTATTATTATTTGGTTATGTTTTCAAAATATATATCAATGTGTATTTACGATTGACATTTGCTTTGTTCCTTTGTACCAAAGTTAATGATGATTAAAACTAGAATTAATAAAATAACATCTGTCATTAAAGAAATATTAATATACAGTAATTTTCAGTTTGAAAGCGTTTAAATACATGAATGTTTGTAGAATTATTGTTGGAGCAACGAGAGTAGCTTAGTGCACGTGGATGACAAAGTCGAAAACGATTACCTTGTCGCCAAAGTCAAGAATATGTGTAAGTTTAATTTAAATTTGCTTTCTTGTCACCAAAGTCGAAATATGTTAGTCTACTGTACAGATGCTTTTTTGTCGCCAAAGTCAGGAATATGTGTAAGGCTACTTCACATATCCTTTCTTGTCGTCAAAGTCAGGAATATGTTTAAGGCTACTTTACAGATACTTCATTGTCGCTAAAGACATGAATATGTGTAAGGCTACTTTACAGATGCTTTCTTGTCTCCGAAGTCAGGGCCATGTGGAAGGCTACTTTACAGATGATTTCTTGTCGTCAAAGACATGAATATGTGTATGGCTACTTTACAGATACTTCCTTCTCGCTAAAGACAGGAATATGTGTAAGGCTACTTTACAGATGCTTTCTTGTCGTCAAAGTCAGGAATATGTTTAAGGCTACTTTACAGATGCTATCTTGTCTCCAAAGTCAGGAATATGTGGATGCTACTTTACAAATACTTCCTTGTCGCTAAAGACAGGACTTTGTGTAACCTAAAGGCTACTTTACAGATGTTTTCTTGTCTTCAAAGTCAGAAACATGTGTAAGGCTACTTTACAGATGCTTTTTGTAGCCAAAGTCAGGGACATGTGAATAACTACTTAACAAATAGCTGTTTTGGCGCTAAATACAAATACAAGGGTACCTCTAGTATCTCGGATTATTTTCTTGTTGCCAAAGTCAGGACTTTGAGTTAGGTAAGTATAATGCAGTTACACTGAACACCTCACATACTTTTTCCCCCTAAAATTTATATATGTACATTGGTGTTTTAAATATTATCTTATGTTTTTGGCATGTCTATTATCGCCCGGTAGGGCCATATACTTAAAAAATAATTAATATATTAGAATGTCAATACAACATTGTTTGTATTTTCTTTTATTTCATCACGTGGTTATGGCACCTGCTCCAGTACTACAGTATTTAAAGTATTTGTGTTTTCTGATTCCCTTTGTGATATTAAACCGAAATTTAACAAATAACGTATAAATAAACTGCAAATATGTCCAATGAAAACATGTTTTAAACCTAAAAAACGGAGTCATGAATGTTTCTATGTTCTTTTTTGTTTACAGTGCCCATCAACAGTTGGTGGATTGGTCTGACCGACAATGATGTTGAGGGCGTGTTTCAGTGGATAGATGACCTCGCAAATATGACTTATCAAAGTATATTCAATCTTCTGATCGACTACTATGATGTATTTTAGTTCAACTATAATGTTTGTTTTTCGAAGCTAAAGCTATGATAAGAGAACAGCGTTTCTAAAAAAATATTTACAATATGTAAGTCCCGCCAACCAAATAACCCCGTTTTCCGTTAATTTACGTACTACGTGCCGGGATCTGCGTGATCATTTGTTTTACTTTGTTTTTGTAGATATGTTTATAAATTACGGTATACACCAGTGCCAGACGGCCCCTTATCAAAGAATGCAAGCCGCATTTTGGTTACCAGAGAAAACGATTTCTATTAGATGAACCCGATCGACTTCAGATCGGAAAACTTTGTGGTTAATTGTCTTTGTATTGATAATTGTTAAATACGAAATAAAAACCCTTGTCTGTTATAGACTTCAACGCCCACCAACCGGACGATCATGACTCCCTCCATGACGAAGACTGTGTTATAATCTGGCATGCGCAGGGCTGGGGATGGAATGATGCCAATTGCAATTCTAAGTATCACTTCGTCTGCGAACTCACGTAAATATTACAATAATATAGAATATTTCATTGTTTCAACAGGTATGCCATTCAGTTGTCTTTTTTTGGGCCTTAAATGTATAACATGATGAAATAAACGGTTAACATTAGCATAATTACGGTTTACAATTGCTTTCAATGTTTGGAGCTATTTGAAAGCTCTACATTTCCATGATGGCAGAAGTATTCGCTTTTATATGAATAATTACAACAGTATTGACATCGTTATTGATTCGAGATGGAACATTTGAAGTCGGTTGCTCTACTACTATGTACTGATATTGTAGTACTACTAAAAAGCAAATCAGTTATTCATGTCGACTTAATCGATAACGTCTTAAATATTTAGAACTGAAAGCTTTGCTTGCATGAAACGCATTCGCTTCCATTCTGTGCTATTTATGTTCTACGAAATACACATTGTTTCTCAACAGAATTGTATACAGCTATATATTACGAAATGCCGGAAACGGAAACCTAAGAACACTAGTTGGTGGGCTGACCGGGGCGGGCGGCAAACTTTCTTCATGACCATAGTTGATACTAGACAAAGCTTAATGAAGTTGTCTCCCAAAGTTGGCTGGCATTAAGAAGCAGTCAGTTGCTTGCGGAGTAAAGAGGCTTGTACGGGTGAACCCAGGAACGCTGGCTAGTGACCTCACCACCATGATATACATATATACATATATACATATATACAATGTACTTATTGGTGTTGAAAAAAACGGCGTTAAAATAAAACAAGCAAACAAAAGGTATGCCTGATCAAACATGTCGGTTAAAAGACGTCAACAACATTACCAGTTAGCGTCGTCCCGTACTAACACACAATAATCATACACATACGACACTTCATCAATAGTTCACACATTAAATCGCATATTTTATAACTTTTTAACATCAATTCTTCGCTTCGCTTCACTTGGCTTTCCTCAAATGCAATTGTAATGTACATACGCTTCTGAGTAGAGGTAAATGCTAAACGTTATTTTTTACGGTTTACTATTGCTGCAATTGACACTTTTTATGTAATGAAGTTTGTGTATTGCATACTTATTAAAATGTTGACAATATTACTTGATTTGTTGGCTGAGATAAAATTTAAATCTATAACCAACTAAAGAACAGTTTGTTGACATTACATAATATTTACCTTTATACTTTATGTATCTATTTCAGTGAGTGGCGTGCGGTTGATATCGTAATTGGGTGAATGAAGGAAGTACAGTTTTGTAAACGAAAATGATATGTGAAAAGCATAAAATTATAAAAGCAGCTTGAATAAACATAAAAGCATGTATTATGTTCCTATGTATTCCGTCGTAAAACAAGTGTCAGCATTGCTACATTGTAATGTGATAGGGTATGTGGATCGGGCTGAACAAGTGCTTTCAATTACAATTTAGGCGTCGTTGAATGGCAACGTTCGCCTAATGTTTCTGAATGATAATAAAACAATAGTAGGGTCCCGATGAGGACCTGAAAGCAGTAATTATTACCACCAAACCAACTGAATGCGTTTAGGACTAAACAATATGTCAGTTTTCCCACGTACCCACAAAAATATAAAGAGGATCGGTAGGTTAGTAGGTCGGTTGGAGTGTTGTTACAGGACTTATTCAACAGGGTAGGCAGCATTAACCCTGATGTCAGTTTATTGGTTAAGGGCAGTAGAAGCACGCTAATGTATTCAGATGTATGATCTTGATTCATTGAAACTGTCTTGTAGCACACAGCAGCGGTCACATATCACTAACATTTACGGGCGTCGAACAAAACAATTTCTTCGTAAATGTGAGGGTCGTTGGTAAAAAATTGAGGGTTTGTCGGGCTACAGGAATGAGGCGTATGTTTATGAATTATCATGACCATTACAGTGCCATCATGCTCGTGCCAGGAACCAATAACTGTCCTACTTGATTCTTACCATCATACTAAGCGAAAAGTATGAACACAAATTAGTCTGGAGATAATTCAAATATGAACCATACAACAAATAAACTGGAATTGTACTGCCTAGATGTTCAAATATATCTTGACACATTGGAAAAAATGACACGCGCACAGACATTTCGCTGAATTTGAAATGCCGAAACTTATTTAGTAAAAGGCGTGTGTTTTAATGCACCGAGTGAACATCCGGGTTCCAGGTTATAACATCGTCCTCAGTTCGCACAGAGTACAGCAATGTTACAAGTACATTTCTTAAACGATGACATTACATTGACGCGGACATTATAATCTTATCTTCTGATATTTGTTTATGCTGTTGTAGATTTATAGAAATTTACAATGTTTCGAATCATGAGGGCAATAGGCTTTGTTATTGTTCTTGGCGTATGTCAAGGTAATTTATTATTTATACTATACATGTATTGATGCTGCAATGTTTTGTACTCAAACATAACTATGAACACGATTACACGTGTTAAAACAAAATACAAACTCACTTTATGAAAGTCATTGACCGTACCAAGGCGGTAACTCAACATTTCTTGGAGAATTCCTATAAGAAATTATCAATAAAAAAGAAAATAAAAAAATGAAAAATCCGAAAAACACAAAAAAATATGTTTTCTAAATGTCTGTTGCGTCATGATGTTGTAAGAGTTTTTGTGTCGTTCATTGTGTTAGTTTTTGTACGGGCCATTTTGTCATGGTGCCCTTAAACATGACATATCTACATTGTTTGCAACATTCTTTGTTTGAACATCTCTTCAATTTATATTATCCATTAAACTTTTATCTGCATTTCCCCGCAGGTTTTAATCCCACTTTAAAAAAAGAAAATGAAAAGAAACATTATTCATTGCTTTTATTATAGCAGAACATTTTATTCTACAAATTGCACAAGTTTTTAAGAAAAATAATTTAACCCTTTTGTTTATACATAGCCAGTCCGGGAGTTTACCTAACACCCCTCGTAAAACAATAACTAGTAATGCAAACAATTCTAGTTTTAAACATTATCCTATGTTTAGATTCAAATTATTGTTAACTACTTGGAATAGATATTTCGAAATAATACGCATTTAAAATAAAATAATAAACAAGGTCATTCTTTAGGGGTGGGCAAAAATCTGAAATGGCATTAATTCGTTTTGTTAAGGAAATCTTGAGGTTGTAAAGTGTTCCCCACCGTACACGATACTCGACGTCCAAAAAAAGAATGTGAATAGACAACGTATGTTCTACAATAAAATGGTATTAGGATTAAATCTAAACATAAGGTTACTCTACCGACTTATCCATAAAGATAACCCAAACCCAAAACAATGTGTCAAAAATGACAAAAGATATTGAAATGGTGTCTTAATGGTCGCCAGCGTTACTAGTTGCGGGCGACTGTCCTAGCGGATGGGTACAGAACAGGAACACGTGCTACTACTTTCACAACGAGACGGAAGTGAACTTCGACGATGCCCAGGTAGAACACCTTTGTAATGCTTTTAATCAATTCAATTTAATAAAGACATTAGATACTCCAACTACAAAGCTTTTTTCAGGAGCAACCCTCGTACTATATGTTAAAGGCCAGTTCAAGAATCACTTTCTTGTCTATTTTGTGTATAGGAAAGATATATTGCGACGCTTAAATAAAAAGGCAGCAATTTTACTGATAAGATTAAATCAAAGCGGTCAGTCTATTAACCAGCGTTCCTGGGCTTACCAGTACTAGACCATTTACTCCACAATCGACTGACTGCTTCCTTACATGAGCCGTTGTCGATGGACATCTGAACCAGTCGTTGCTCCCGCTTTGTCTATTATCATTCATTACAAAGAGAGTTTCTGCCCCGGATAGATCGTTAACTCACGACTCTCCGATCTTGTGTCCAATAGTGACTTTTCCGATACTTATGTCTTTGAAAAATCAGTTATATTTTTATAAGTCCTTCTTAAAAGTATTAAGGCTATAATGCGTATATCTTAATCACACTTATCCTTTTCTTAGTCTAAAGAACTACACATACATATGTCTAGACTCTCGGGTTTTTTTGCATTTCG
>Ga0224511_10000383_pt1 | contig 20376 bp, 9 predicted proteins | sample SF_May12_sed_USG_2_FD_169988 | JGI IMG/M metagenome (GOLD analysis project Ga0224511, IMG submission 169988) | Sediment microbial communities from San Francisco Bay, California, United States - SF_May12_sed_USGS_8_1 | ecosystem: Environmental > Aquatic > Marine > Sediment | place: USA...
TGCTTATTTCATTTCAATATCATCTCTAGTTTTTGAAAATGACACATGGACTTTTGGGGGCATGCTTTGGGCATTTCAATATACTTCACCACCTTAAAGCCAATGTAAATCATACTGTCTTTTAACACATATTTTTTTTCTTGGCCTAATCCTCGTTCCATTGAACCTGTTTTAATAGCCATCTTGATCAAATATGTTATGTACATGTAGAGCTAATCATCGCAACACAAAAACACAAAACAATAGTTATTTCTTAATGTCTGTTGCGTCTTTGTATACTCCGTGTTTTGTGATGTTCTGTGTGTTTTTGTACGGGCCATATTCTCATGGTGCCCATAAACTTGACTTTTCACATTGTTTATAACATTTTTTTGAGCATCTCTTCCATGTATATGGCATGTTTTATTGAGCCAAATATGGACAAAAAGGCGGAGTTATAATTCCCGCCACGGCAACACGTGACTTTCATTAAGAGTAAACTCTTAATAACTAAAAGTGGCTCTTAATGGAGGCAACCAAGTCATCTCATTGGCTAGAAATGTAGGTTAGTTCTAAAGTTCACAAGTACCAGTATTAGTCTCATTCTTCCTTCAAGCGGCTTATATGTAAGGAACAATAGAACCAGTCTTAAAGCATTATCTCGTATAAATTGTTATTAGATATATAACTGTCCATTTTCGTGAGGATCGACCCTTTCGTTACATGTCTGTTTGTTACAAGACTGATACATCTGTCAACACATGTATACTCATAATGAGAAAAAGCAAGTTAAGACGAAGAAATGTGTGCATACAAAATAACATATTCGGTGTAATTGATACAGAAAACAATAATTACACCAATATGAATTCATGTATGTTATTGTTTAAATGTGAGTTTTTAGTTGCTAGTGCATTATTTAAACATCACTGTTTCCTGTATTTTAATTCAATACACACAATATAAAATATTGCGCAGTTTGTATTTGACAATTAAATCGCAATCAAGTAATTCTAAATATACCTTCGTATCTCCACTCATCCGTTGCAAAGCAAACGTCAACGTACCACACTAATACACCAATAAATAAAACAAATGTCTTCATTCTGACATTCTGCTTGAATACGTAGTCAAATCTAATAAGATTTAAATTAGACACAAACAAACTTTGTCGCGATAAATGTTATCATGTGAAAGTGCTCATTGCGTAAATCTTCCTGGTAGAACAGTTAAAACGCTGTGTTTGTTTTGACCTAGATTGAACGCATTTATCAATATTTACTGAAGATAACTGATGAAATCATACTGATTATTTAAGGCAGTATAATTTTAATGGATATACAGATTTGCAGCTAGGTAGAGTTTAAAAAACTTTATTTTATTTAAATATATGTCATTTAGAGACGATCCACCACACCGCTTTTCAGTTTTTGCTTATTTGATTTTATATACAAAAAATCATTCTTTTCATATTAAAGGGAGGTAATAAGGTGTAAAGCTGTTTCCCTTTAACTTAATTTAAGCAATATAAAGGTAACTTGCATTTTAAAAATAATTTTCTATGGTTGAAAAGTAAAATCATAATATAAGTCACATTTTTATGAGAAAACTCTTGTTTATATTTTGATAAAAACCACAAATGTGTAACCCTCGAAGTCCATTACATGTATTCTACCTTAACCCAACTCTCACACGATCTAGTTTAAATAATACCATAACGTAGTATCACAGCATACATTGCATCAAATGCTCTTTGTAATGATATTTACAAATAATAACATTGTCTTTAGGAACGATTGTATTTCACGATATTACGTATACACGAAATTAGACGGTTTAAACTCTACGATCGTTATCGTGTAACTAAAATTTTCGTAGTTGATCATGCAACACGTTGGATTTTAAAACATCCCTATCTAAGTTTTCAGTCGTACATGTATATCAATACCATTTAAAACTGCAGATAGGACACGGACATCTTTGACCCAACATCAAATGAGTAGCATTTCATGTAAATCATTCACATCCCTTAATGCATAACTCTTGTGATATCTACCGAAAAAACGAGATTGTTTTGCACTAAAGAAGCGTTGAGGGTAGAGCGATATCTCTAGTTGTCAAATAATAAATAATAAAATATTAGAAGGTCGTATTATTTAACAGATTGAAATGCAAAGGTGAATATGAATATGTTCATAATAACAGGCAAATCATCAGTTTCTGTATACTAACTTTATGGTAATGAGGTTAAAATAAAACTATTTTATCCAATATTCTAGCGAATATGCAATTATGTATTAAGTTAACCCCGTACTACATTATTGTGTAGTCATATTTTTCTGGTCATCAGGGATCATGGAGTGCACATGTATGTTGTTTACATTTGAAAATGGAGTTCCGCTCATGCGCTAGGGGGCGTCAGTGGTGTGGCATCATTAAATACTAGTGATGCACAGCTTCAATAAAACCAAGGCTGCTGTTTTCTCGTGCAGACTATGCTTCCTGAGGGATTTCCCTTTCATCAGTTAAGTTAACTTCAGCAATGGTGACATTATTCGAAATGAACATCTGCAATCTCGAATATTAGATATGGGTAAGGTATTAAAGAATGTTATTTCTAGGTCTTGACAGCGTTATAATGGTGACAAACGTTACAATATGTTTAGAATACAAAACATTAAACGTAAAGTGATGCTTATCGTATAACGACAAATGAAAGGGTTATAAAGTCAACGAAATAAGAGATACAACAAGAAAACCATGAAAGTAAACATACGAAGGATCAAAAACATCAAACACCGCCGTCAATTGTACAACTGTTACACCATCGCGACAATTGATTTTATTGTTGTAGTATTTTAATTGTTTCAATGGCCAATATCACAACACAGAGTCAAAAATGAGGGCAACATTCTCCCGACAAATTTGTATAGTTCTCAATATTAAAACTTCCATTATCAAGTATTGATTGTCAGTTTCTAAAACTATGGGGGGAAGGGTTTATATCTTAATAAAGAATATAATGTAAAAATGTAAATAAATCAGAACGGAATATATATACCGTTCTTCTGTATGAAGATGCTTATATGCAACATGATCGGCATCTCACTCTGCTAGATTATAGTTTGAGAAAAATCAAATGAACATTTTCATGATTGAATATGAACCTTTACCCACATCAACATAATTTATAAGATGTGCCTCTCCAAATAAGCGAAATATTGAAAGACACGATTTCACCGAAATAGATAACATCAATTAAATAAAATAGCCTGTTTGCACGTTATTGTAAACATAAATAACCAAACTTAGGATAAAATGCGACTAATAAAAACGTATGTAGTTGTTTCAGTTCGTTTGTCAGAAATGCTACTATTATGTTGTATAATGAATTTCCTTCTCTAAGCCTTTTTAGGAGGAAAATGAATGATGCTTTTGTTTTAATATTACGTTACCATGCTTTTCTAGACTTTTCCCGATCTGTGATAATTTTCACAGACAGAATACTTTATACTGAGTATTTTTTTCCCGTCCTTCCTTTTAAGATATGTTTTCTCTTTCACCATCCCATTAGTTTTGTTTATTGTCTAAGCGGCCCAGGTAGAGAGAGTAAATGCACTGCATTTTCTGTTCTGTTACTTTTCTTATTAATGTTAATGTGAGGTAAAAGCTGGTTTAAGGTTTACGAACTGTGAATTAAAAAGATATGTGCAGCAATGACGCCACCAGTAGAAACATAAACCTTATATCATCAAAGAGTATGACTTTGTATTATGAATCACAAGGATGACGTTTGACCTATGTTTTTTTTGGCGTTGCCGTCTAAGCTCACTTTTGACCTACATTTCTGTATAATTTCTGTATAATGACGTCTCACTGGGATTTCAGAAATCCGCCGTTTTATTGGATGATTTCATAAGTACTGAAAATGACGTGTGGGGAACAGAGAAAATCCCGTGTTCGATTGGATGAACCTGATACGCGCGCAGGGTTCCAGATAATTATTTTTTCTAGGGAGTAAATGTACTCTCTCCTTTGAGAGTGAGGGGGTAAGAGACTCCCTAATTTCAAACTCAGAGAGTAAATGTACTCTCTAATTAAACAATCAGAGTGTGATTGTGCAGAAAACACATTCTTCTATTGTTTTTGTATATTATACATCTTAATAATTATTAGTCTTTATCATACCTTTGTAAAAACAACTCAAGAAACTAACACATAAAGAATACACATATTTCTAGTTTTCCAGATTACTAATACTAACTTTTTTAGGGAGTATGTACTCTCTTCTAAAAGAAATCAAAAGAGTGAGGGACATAGCGCAATCACCGTAACGTGAACATTTCTTAAGAGGTTGTGATCAAAAATATTCCTCTGTTTTTACTGGGTACCAACAAAGCGTCACAGGTTGTGGTTCTCAACGAAAACATGGAGTTGTTTACTCAACGAAAATTTATGTAAACAGCGTAATCCTCATCCTCAAATTCACTGGGTACAATCAAAGCGTCACAGGTTGTGGTTCTCAACGAAAACATGTAGTTGTTACTCAACGAAAACTCATAAAAATAGCGTGATCCTAATCGTCAAATTGAATTTGACTTAGTTGAGAAACATATACATTAAAATGTGTGTGGTGCTCAACGAAGTCAAATTCAATTTGAGGATGAGGATCGTGCTGTTTACATGCGTTTTCGTTGAGTAACAACTACATGTCTTCGTTGAGACCCACAACCTGTGACGCTTTGATTGTACCCAGTGAAATTTAATTTGACTTCAATGAGAAACATATACATTAAAAAGGTGTGTGTTGCTCAACGACGACCATTTTTAATGTATATGTTTCTCATCGAAGTCAAATTGTCAAACTGCGTTTAGCAGTTGAAAGAATGTGGCCAACGTACTCCAATGTTTATGAGCAAACGAAACTAAAGTATGAAATGCACGCGCTGGAATTTTAATGTGAGCGTATCTTACCCCTTTATTGGAAATTTTAACGGGTAAATGTACGCTCAGAAATACCAACTAGCGCGTAAATGCTCGTTTTCAGGGGGTAAATCACCCCCTTACGCGCCCTATCTGGATTAATGTACGCGCGATAAAATAAAGGCCACACTATTGTAATGCATATGTTTTACGACATTTTTATTCGTTCGTAGATTAAATTGTTAGGGTATTGCTTTCTAAAGTGTTTTATATTATAACAATAGACAGTTACGTCTCCAGATGTGAACCGGTTTATAGTAAAATGTCTGACATATTACCCAATAAATATTAGGTTAGCCTCACTACGTTCAGATGCTGGGGTATACACTTTGCGAGTCATACCTGCACATATATTTGTTAATCCGCGGAGTTATTCGTGCGTAACTTTTAAGAATAAAGTGATATCCTTTCCTTTGTAGTGTTAATGATGCATCATTTTATGTTGATGAAAAACGAATACAGCACGCAATCTGGTTTCAAGAGAAAGATATATTGCAACATTTTCCAGACCTACTGTTTAGTGTAACAGTGTAAAATCGAAAATAGTGCTTTGCGATGCGGTCAGAAGTAAACAACAATGTTATCTTGTAAGTTGACTAGAGCATGTGCTTTGTGTACAAGATAAGACTTGCATGTTTTCCTGCCTCTGTCATTACACAAGTAATAAATCTCCTTAATGGAATTTGAAGACACCACAAGTTTACCTTCTAACAAAGTTGGCCAAAATAGCTGTTCACTGATCGTTGAAAATAATCATTGTTAGTTTTCTGTCATCTGTGTAGGATTTATGTACAAGTACTTAGGTTTGTGCTATTTTTTTCCCTTTTTAATCCTACGCCGTTTGTCTCTTAAAAGACATTTCTTGTTCAGTTTTGAAACAAGATTTAACCGTTTAAATGTTTTTTTTTTCATATTAAGGGGAGGTAAGCATATGAATAATTACTTCCCTTTACAATTAAAAAAACATACATATTTTTAAATGACAGGTTCTTGCTTAATTCTACATGGATGGAATAGTTACATTAAATATGAAAAATATTGTTTGGTATTTCAATTAGGTGAAATATATAGTGTGTATTTTTGAGTTGACAACGCCATTCTCATTTCGTAATTCTGAAGCCCCCAAATGAAAGTCATTGACCGTACCAAGGAGTCAACTTAACATTTTAATAAACATATAAACTAGATATATAAATAAAAAATCTAAATTTGTTTTAAAACAGTCTATTCTCGATTAATTAACCCTTACGAGCACCTTCCTATTTGAACGCCCAACGCATTGCATAAAACCAATCTGTATCAAATAACACGTACCAAAACAAAATTTGATTACACCTACATTTTAAGCATTCCAAAATATACAATGTAAGTACCTCAAGTCTATAAATGTTTTCATGCATGAAATGGAAAACAGAGGCTGCTTTCTGCTCGGTTACATTTATTACTTAACTAGTAACACTTTAACGATGTGGAAAAATATTTTAAATGTTAAAATTCGTGTTGACATATGTTGGACTAGCGTCTTCTATGTGTACTGTATCGCCCCGACGTGTCTGCAGCTCTGCATACATGTAGTTTTCTGAACGTCTTGCAGTATCTTGGAGATCTGCGTAATGGTTCTCAGGTAGGTGTCCCTGGGTACTCTGTGTTTTTCTTAGAACCTTTCTTAGCGTTAGTACTTTTCTCCTAAAACACAGTCATGTTTGCAAGTAGCACATACATTGTACGTGCTATTTTGTATTTTATTTTACAGAAATATAAAACCCATAATGTTTTCTAGTCTAACGCAATATGTTTTATGTACATGCAAATATATGAGACTAAATAAACTATAAATTTACCACACGTTTATCTTTAGTGTCATTGTAATACTTAACATATTCACGTGCAAGTGCCTACCGAAAATAGAAGAACCCAGTGAGAAGTAACAGAATCATAACACCACAAAGTGTCCAGCCTACCGACGCCACTATAACAATATTTTTAAAGTGTTGCTCCTCTGTATCTGCAAGAAGACAGTATTATAATGTATATTCAGGTTTCTGTTATATGTATGAACCTTTTCGTTTAAAGAAGTTTAGCCGACGTTGTAAAACATAAACTTTTGTCATATTCCATTTTAAACTCTTATTAATTGCACGAAACATTATCGTTTAAAAAAATTAAAACGCTCAAATTTACGTTTAATATTTGTATTTGAATGCGTCGATGCTAATACAAATATATTGTAATGATTTTTAAAGATATTCTTGGTTGGTATTCGTAAAAAAAGTAATTCAAATAAGAAAAGGTTTCACCGGTTCATTAAAATAAGAGTGTCAATTGAGATAATAAATTAGTAGGGACTACTAGCCACTTTACTATTAAGATATCTTCAGGTTTTCTTTATATCAGGCTTCCATTTTAATACCACAACGTGGTTGTGTACAATTTTAAGAGTGTCCGTGTACATCTTAAAGTGTAGCCTTAAAAAAGACTAGTTTGTTAGTACATGTATGTACACAACCTGTTCTTATTAAATACTTATTTTTAAGTAGTACCTGCATCGTCAAGTGGTATGCACTTTGGTGGAATGCTCCATGTATGATTTGCAAGGCATGTTGGCGTCGTTGACAAAGCAACATAACCCTCTGTACAGGTGTAAGTTAAATTCGTTCCAACCGGACATTTAATGCTTGAAAAGCAGGTATTAGTATTATATTGTATGTTTTCAGTTGTGATCACTGGGCATACCGGCACTGAAACAATGTTAGAACAACCTCGGTACATGACTTGTATCGAGCCCCGTTTTTGTAAATAGTTTTGTATTGTAAGTGAAACAATGAATAAATGTGTTAAACATTTAAAAATAAATACATATCGTAGATCATACCAAACGTTGGTGCACTTGTCCATGTTAAAGTTTTCTTCGACGAACAGATAACTTCTGTTGAACCCCGTGTCAGATAAAAGATCGTGGCATTGTACATAACATTTCCAACATCGCCAATTAATAGTTGTGGAAAAGCAATAACGGCCTGATGACTAACGTCAAGTAAGTCGTTACAACGTATTTGTTCGCAGTGTGAAATAAGTGGACCCCATGTTCCGTCTTCCTTGCACGTTCGAGTGTATGACCCATCTTTAATCTCGAAACCATTATCACATTCAATAGTAATTGACGTGTTATAGGTATAAATGCTCTTACTTGAAACAACAGTCCCATTTGCAACAATTGGTGATTGACATTGAACAATTGCACATATAGGGTCTCCGCCTATCCAAACATTTGTGTCGTTACATATTAGCTGCGTTATATTATTCATAATGTAATAACCTTTCTGACATGATGGAATAAGAACTGTGTTAAAATCATACAAACTGTTACTGCCGTTGTAACCAACATGACGTTGCACGATTGGTTGCCCACATGTGATTTGATTACATGTCGAATCATTTTCACTCCAAGTATCTGTATATATGCATCGGCTGTGATAATCAGTACCAATATGTTTGTACCCTTCATCACATGTTAGCGTGACCATTTGGTTGTATTTAAAGGGTGGAATTTAATTACCAGTGTCATAACGACCATTAGAAACGTTCGGCACATTCGAACAAGTTATAGCAATGCACTGTGGAGCCGATCCTGTCCACTGCTTATCTGCACCACATATTCGGGAAGACGTTCCTTGAAGTATAAAACCTGTATTGCAAACTGACTGTAAAGTTTTTCCAAATTGTTGTGAATTTTCTGCTGGAGATCCATTCACTGTATAATATCCATTCTGAAGACTTGGAATTAAACATGATACCATTAAACAGGACGGCCGGGGATTCCAGATTCCTGGAGTCTGACACATTGAACTCGTCTGTGATGCTTCATATCCCGAATGACACGTGGATGTCACGCTTTCACCTGGTTCAAATGCCTCTTTGTGGCCGCTGTTGACGTGACCATTTGCCAAAGTAGGAACTTCGCAGACATCTAGAACAAAACATACAATATTATTTTGCTGTCAGAGCTAGTAACCTTATACATGTGCTAGATTCCAGTCAAACCGGTAGACTAGGCTGATCAGTCCACATCATATTATAGAGCCCTCAGTGTAATTTCGAATTACAATGTATTTGTACATTTTAGTTAAACATGCACTTACTTCCATACACCTCTACTTCACACAGGTTAAGGTAATTATGCGTTTCTATTCTGAAGTAACGCACACATGCCAACTGTATTGGTATGATGATGATATCGCTACACACGTCGGTTCCATATACTGGATATTCATAACAATTTGTTATATGTGACGTATCCCTGTAGAGTACCGTCGAATCGCCTTTAATAACCATACCACATAAACGCGTTCGTTCAACTGAAAAGAACATGAATTGTAGTTTTTATTAAGACAATAAAAATAATCAAAATTACCGTCACATTTTGTTTCCAATTGACAAAAGCGATATTGAACAAGTGGCATAATTTAAAGATGCAATGTTTTTACAATTTTTAGTTCTTAAGTGGTCGAATCAACATAGATTTACAGAAAAACAAAACTTATTTGTCATCATATTTTGGATAAGCCAAATAATCTTCAACAACATATATGGATGAATTCCTAATGCATTGCTGTTTTGAAAAGTTTTGTTGGTTTTGCAGACACAATGTATTGCTCTTAAATAGCAGTTTCTATTATATATTTTAGGTCATTGTTCTCAAAAAGGTCATTTGTGTCGATTGGAACAAAATATCAGATCTTATCTGATTCATAACAAAATTAGGTAAAAGCTGAAGCAAATGTGCTAACCATTCCGGTTTCTATTGTAAATCTTTAGTCCTGTTATATGGTAACGTTGACCAAGGTCCACTTGCCACCAAGAGTTTGTGTTCGGTGGTGAGGGGCGGTCTGTATGTGCACACATACTTATCGTCACATTATTGCTTCTGTTCCCGTCTACAGCTTTGGATGCCAAGTAGTTAAGAAACGTGCTCGACTGCGTAGCCGGTTTGTTAAGTGCAAAGTTTTGACCTGGGGACATATAACAAAATAAATTGAAGAGATGTTCAAACAAAGAATGTTGTAAACAATGTAGACATGTCATGTTTAAATGCACCATGACAAAATGGCCCGTACAAAAACTAACACAAGGAACGACACAAAAACTCTTACAACATCATGACGCAACAGCCATTTAGACAAACTATATTTTTGTGTTTTTCGGATTTTTATTTTTTTATTTTCTTTTTATTGATAATTTATTAAACGAATTCTCCAGGTTTTATTGAAGAGGTTCATCAGTAGTAATAAAAGATGACACACCACTGACGCCTCCTAGCGCATAAGCGGAACTCCACACAGGCACTTAACACCAGCTGAAGTAAGTACAATTAATCTGATGAAGCCCTGTTACATTCCACCAGCCCTCCTAAACAATAAACTGCCTATCACAATAAGCGGCCCAGTAAGTAATGTAACCGGGGCTGAACGTGTTATTTTGTACGAGGGTTGATAAAAAATAAACCGGAATTTTCCTCTCAAATATATATATATATATATTTTTATTTTAAACGAGCAATCCTTTACATCAAAAGAAAAACACATACTTGTATTCAAAATCATGAATAAAAAAACATGGTAACGCACGTCACTGCGCAGCGCATCATTTTACTGTTACGTCAGTTGTTTCAAGTTGTTTATCATTGTTTCCAATAACGCTTTGTAAATAAAAAAATCCACGAAATTGTCGTGCCGCTATTTTATGACTTAATTTCAAAACACGAATATAGTAGCAATTTGATTTTTAATGCAATCTAGCATTACAAGTGGCGTCAACGGAAACACTAAAAACACGGGCAGTAAATACATTTTCCCAGCGGCAGAAGACACTCCGCCCAAACATTAAAAAGTGCAGCTACATGTACGCACGGGAAGCATGCAGTGATCTGCTCAGTACCTTTCGATTGGCACACATGTATTAGAAAAGGAACCACGAGCATCAACGACAACGAAGGAAGAGGGAGAAAGAAGAGGTTACACCGACGTTAGTGATGTTAGTACCGAATGCGTTGGAAAACGACAGGCTTTTAAAGGTTATGCCGCTCGAGTCACATGTCGATGTAAGCTACGGACTCTTCTTACGAGGGTTTTTAAATGAGATATTTATAAATAGTTTCCATTAATATTTTTTTTAATTTACGCTATGTCTTAAATAGTTAAAACTGAGGATGTCGATGATATTTGTTTCGAACAGTGACAACGTTTCATTTTCAAAATGAAACTAAAAACAAACCACAAGGTTTAATTATTTAAAAAATGTTTAATCCTTTTAAATATTTATCGTTATAGTATTTATTGTTATGTTTCTAAATCGAAAGTGCATTTTAACCCAATGTGATACTTTGATCGTTAACACTAGGTGCACCCGTGCCGTGTCCCGGGTCTCTTGACAGACACGGAGATGGTCCGTCGCGTGCAAAATTCACGAGTCTTCGTTCGTAGCGTGAAACTATGTAAACATGTGCATTGCCATTAACGTTTTATCGAGCATGCAGGAGCATATTATGAAAAGTGGTAAATAACATTCAGTAATTTCGAGACGCTGTAGTAACGCGCAACGTCAGCGACGTCACCCGTGTCGTCTTACTGTGCGCCGTGACTCTAGACATATGCTCATGTAAATCTATATATTTCCGTTGTTTGTTTATGTTTTGAGAACCGTTTTCTGTTTTATGTAGCTGATTAATTGTTATACGTATGAATTTTTATTTATCTTGATTAAACCCTCGTTTTGGCCCTGTTTTTCTGCAATTCGATTGGCTAACATTTAATTGAAAACCTTTCAAAAAACCTTTATCATGCAATTTGCAGTTATTTGCACAACATATTTAGATGAAATATTATCATAACATTTTGTCTTTAAAATAAAGAAAAGTAATGTAATAAACTTGTTATTAAATATGATATTGGCGCTGTTATTTGTCCTCGTGACAATCGTATTACGACTGCCCCTCGAACAAATTACATGGCAAATATCAAATCTCTTATTTAATCAAATATACTAAACTTTCTTCATCAAGCATTACCAATTAATGTTTTTGGAAGACGAAGTTCAAAACCTAGTCTGTCAAACATTGCTTGTAACTTATATGTACCTTTAAGTGTGTGTATGTAGCTGTGCAAATGTTCTTTCGGAACATTATGTGTGTTGTCGCGCGCCTATGGGTCAGACCAGTGTCTCTGGACAACATAAAGTGTGATATGTGCGGTGTCATATACCAGGAACAACTTGTGCACTATCTATGTGAGTGTGAGAAGACACAAACTCTCAGACTACATTTCATTAACTCTCTGCCTAGCATACTCCTTCCAGATGAAATGGACACATTGTTAAGTCAGGACAGTGTCGCGTTGACGCTCAGACTTCTTGGTGCTCCACTTGATCCAATTCTGGACCGTACTACCGAAATACAGTTCTTGCACAGTAGTTATACTCATATTGTGCAATGCTTGAAAGTAATATTTGAGTAGACTGTTACTATTTTGTCACTACCATTACTTTATGGTCGATTAACATCTTGTTAAAACTAGCCCATATGTAACTACTGTACGGTACATACTTGCCTTTGCTTCTGTTCAATTTACATAATTATACTTCTTATGTTTTTACTTTGATGTTGTGAATATTTTGCATCATTATATTGTGTACATATATATATATTCCAAATATCCTCTTCTCAGAGGGAAATAAAGCATTGAATTGGAAAAACAATGAATTGAAGAAGGGCCTAGTTAAGCAATATATAAAGTGTAAAGTTAATATTACAACTTTAGCATCATTTCCTTCCCTCCTAATTGGGTTTCGAGAAAGAAACTCATTATACAGCATAAAAGTAACAGTGATGCAGCTCACACAAACAAATAAAAATATAAACAGATTTAAACTTAAATCAAACAACTACATACGCTGCTTTCAATGCATTGTATGACATATTTTTAAGAAGAAGAAGAGGGGGCAACGGCGTCATAACCACGTGATAGAAACATATAATAAAAAGAAGCGAAACGAGTAGCTGCTTGGTTCCCTATATCAATCGTGAAACTACTGTACTACAGAGTATAGATTTCTACTTCACAGAAATCATTTCCTTCGCAATAAATTGGTTCCCTGCATATTCACGTCAATTAAAATGTTAATGATTTAACCGCAAAATACACCAACAAACATCATTAACCAATGATGAATAAATGAAATTACGGTAAAACAACATTTTTCTTTTACAATTTAATATTTAAACGTGATGTTGTAAACTCCTTTGTCAGCAATCCGCGAAATCTAATACAACCGAAATAATTCAGGAAAACACTCGATATCGTTAAGTCTGTATACGTTTAATTCAAATTATTTAATTTAAACTATGCAGTGCATTTAATGTTAATGTATTTATTATAAAAAAACACACCATATTACACAATAGCCTGAACGATATCGTGAGACGCAAATAATATCAATTGTCGCGGAAAGAGTCGAGCGAGTCAAGGTAACTTTTTGCTTTTTGTAGTCCGATTAAAACACAAAACAGAAGTCATTTAAAGATCAGCCCTTTCAGAACATAGAACATAAACATTAGACCTAGGCAAATGGTTTAGCGCCAGATCTCTAAAAATTTATTTGAACACAAAATACAATACCAACGTTTTCGAATTAATACAAATATAATATTTGTACAACAGCAAAAAATATTCTTACTAAAAACTACAGAGGTAATAAAACTTACCTTTAAACCTCCAATCCTCTGCTGCATGACAAACCAGAAAATACCTTACTAACACACCGAATAGCAAAACAAATATCTTCATTCTGATACTATGCATGCACACAAATTCGATTTAAAACATGTTATCAAACACACAACTATACAATAATCTACCCCGACAATGTGGCCATCGTTATCTTGTCGGATTCCTCCTGTCGAACTTCCTGATATAACGCTTTGAACGTAAGCGTCCGGTATGTTGGCTTGACCTAATAAACACCTTTATCACTTTTAAATAAAATAACATGTTCAAATATTTTAAACAAACACATATATAGAACAGTAAGCAGTGTTTTGTGAAGGATGGTTGAAATGAAAAGTCAAAGTGTCACAAAACAAAGAACATTTATGAATATTGAATGATAAATTGAAGAAATAATCAACGAAAATAATTACGTTGCAGTAAAAGCAGAGCCATAGCTACCTTGCACCTTGACAAAATCAATTAGTTTGTACAACAAGAAACACTACAAAACGACGTAATTACCATGTCAAATGAAATGTAAATGATGTTTGATTGATGATTTTGATTTTTAAAATTCATTTTGTTTCTAACTCTAAAACAATAGACTGATAACACACGGTGGATATTTCGTGGTACCGAGATGAAGATTAGCTCTGTAGAACATTGACTATACTTTAATAAATCTACATTTACAATAAATAAATCCTACAGCAAGATAATAAATTTCGCGGTTGTCATCCGTGTCTGGCTTTTTAAAGTGATAATAAATTCAAATACGAGCAGATAACACATAATCAAATAACATGGCTTTGATAAGAGTTGTAAAGTGATGTGTCATTGTATCGTTTTAAACAAGGATAACCGATATTCTAGGATGCAACGTGTTTAATATTAAGAAGAAAAACAACCGTGATAAAATGCCTTCATCTCGTCAGATTACCCCACATGGAAAACTTCCTCCTTGAATGATTAACACAATGAGATAAAATAAAGGCGTTTGAATATTTATCAAAACCAAATGTCATCTTTCTAGTTTAGTTTTATTTTAAACTGATGATAAAAATATAAATGCGGAAAAACAAAGACCATTTACCACTAAACCATATAGTTGTTAAATAAATCTATGAAAATGTGACTTTTGGCTCACATCCGGTTTACACTGTTACAATGGGCATCAATCAACCATTCATTTTATTTGACTTTCATGTGAATGTTGTATTTCAAAAAACAACACTAGAATCAGCTAAATGAGTATTAGACGCCAACTTTACACGTTTTACTTAAGTACATTAAGGAGTTCCTTAAGATAAAGCGATCAATAACCGTTTTTTTCTTCTGAAATGTATGTGCATTAACTTTAAACAGTCAATTAGAAAAAAGCATCCGCCATCAAACAAAATTAAAACACGGTTTAGATAAATAATATTTTTAAATACACGTTTTGGAATTATAAATAAATCCTTTATAATGCCAGACACGCTTAGCGTACAGTGTTTTAGGCTGGCTGGTTTTTGAAGGTATGGCGATTTTTACATTTGCATAATATAAATATAACTCTCAAATAAATACTTGCGATAAACCTTTGAATAGTAAACGTTTCGTTTAACAAATCTGAGAAAGCCAATAGTTTAAGAAAGCGTGAAATCATAAACCGGATATATTTATTACCAATAGCATCGTTTAGCTAATAAATGATACTTAGTCTTACCAAACGCATAAACAATAAAAGCAATTCAGGTGAAATAGTTTTACTTTACCTTTTATATGTTTAAATCTGCATCTGTTTGCGCTATATATAAATATATAAATATTATATCTATAATATATACAAACAAGTACAGCCATAGTATGTGATTTGTCATTTGTGCTAATAATTTTTAAAACTCTTGTAAACACTGTTTTGTAAATCCGATTAATACATTTTGCCTTGTTAACCCTTAGTGGACCTGATGAAGCAGGAATTTAACCTAATGCGCAGCAACAATTTACTTGATTAGTAAAAATGGTTGAATGCAAACAATAGACGGTGAGTATTATCGTAGTAAACAAAATCATACCGCAAAAAACAGCACATTGTTCCGCGTAAATGAAACTAAAAATGAGACAATTCATCTGGAAAAATAACAATCACATAGTACCAATATCCCCATGATTGATATACTTAAATAAAAATAAAAATACATGCATACAAGATTATCTTTAGTTATAATTTACACACAAATATATAATATCTAATCACGCTCACTACAGTACACTTATTCAGCGCTACTTGTTCAACATCGTGCAAAATTTAATATTTTCGTAGTTTTTTTTATAAAACCCCAGTGTTTATGTAATACGTCACATTAAATCTATAACCAATCTCCCGCCAACTTATATAAATACAATGATGTTATAACTTACACAAAAGTAAGTTCAACATGTACATACGTTATTAAACACTTTTTAAGGATGGTTAAAACCAAGCACACCATAGTGTTAATTGTTCTACATTAAGAACGATTGTGCATAGTTAATGTAAGAGCATAACACAGAGTAATACTTTTTTCCATTGTTTCTGTCTTGGAAATTGTTTTTATGCAAGGAAAGGTGTACAAACTGCATTGTTCAATGTATTAATATAGTGAAAACAATTTCAGAGTCATGGGATGAGACTATATCTTTCTGCCTTATTCCCGTTTTGTTATCTGAAACACCGCCTAGAGCAGGGAAAAACATGCTTATAACAGGTTAATTAACGTTTTGCATGCGACTGCTTTTTTCTGGAAATGGTCTTAGCGTTTTTTTGTATTTATAATAAAACAAACATAGACCATATTAACGAGTCAAATAGATACATTTCCAGTCATTAAATATTTAAACACTGCGTTAGGCTAGCGCAAGTATGTGGATTATTGTTCAGTTTTAGATATGTATAACTAATGAAACTCTTGCATAGCACATCACTCTCTCAGGAAATTGGAGTAGGCTTCATTCTGCATAATGTACGTCTTCACGACATCATGAACGAATTGGAACTGCTCCTATAAAATAATTATAGCATTCGAGATATAAATGTTTTCATACCCAACCATGTAGACATAAACACATCATTAGGTCTCGTTGTTTATACAAATTAAACTAAGAAACGGGATATATAACCTAACGTGGCAACTAAATATTGTACAAATAAATTCAAGAAAGTCCTATATATAGAACATACAAATACATTCTAACCAGTGTGGGAATGATTTGTTCTCGGCAGCTCCTCAGCTCCTCAATCACGTGACAGATGGCTACGTCTCGCCCCACCTTCATTCTCTCCAGCACCACCGACACCACGCACAACAAGCCGCTTCTTTCTGCTCCGTTCCTGCAAGAGTACCCGTGAACCAGATTATTAACGAACTGATAACCCATGTAAATGCAAAAAACATTCAATAACATTTACCTGTGTTTCTTTTAATTTAAAGTGAAATATAATCTCAGTAAGTATATGGATCGGTCATTCTTACATGCAGTGGACAATAACAGGTGTGTTTCCTGTCTGTTGTTGCCAATACATCATACAATCGAGAAGTTTGATGACTGATGCTGGGCACCTTGGCACTTCAAATCTGTCTAGCCATCCAACGTACTGAATGAGTTGGATTTTTCGGATCTGTTATAAACACAATAGATTCATACAACTTGACCATATTTTAAATTAAACACAAAAAATAACTAACAGCAAAAAGACAACACGTTTAATAATTTAAAGTTATTTGAGTCAATATCAGTTATATAAAAATCTTCCCATCCTCGTTTTGAATAATTTATACACATAGAGGTGTACTTTTCCCTATTCTTCATTTAGTCATAACACCAAGGCCGATAAGCAAAGATAATAAAAACCAGTTGAATAGTGTGGTTATTACCCTTTTAAATCGCTCCACGTCAAGTGTAAGCCTGATGTTGTCTCCACTGACCTCTACACCCCTGTGTGTAACGGTTATGTGACCGAAGGTCAAGGAGTCATTTTCCTCTGGCCAGTAGATCTCGTCTTCCTATAACATCAATAAAGCCCACAATCTGTGCAGTATCAAAAAAAGACCAACCAGTAATTAATTACATGTGTAAATGAATGCCATCAATTCGTATACGTCAATGTGTGTTGTCCCTTCAGCGTTTTCAAAGCAGTATGTATAAATTATACAACAATTCATGTATATTTCCGTATGAAATAACCGCGGTTTCGCAGACTCGTAACAGAATATAATAAAGCTATATTACTAGTCAATTCATAGACAATTGTAAAAAGCAATATTGCATTTATTCTATTATACTGCAATTCTTACTACTGTGCCTGAAGCGCGAAAAACCGGCAACTAGATAATAAAACAAAATTAATTTTACCTGAACTTCTGACTCATTGTTCACCATCACAATGATGTGAACATCGTGTTCTTCAACGAGACGCCAAAAGTCGAACTTTGTTGTCGACAGCGGCATCTGTGTGATGATGAACTCATTCTTGCGTTTGTATCCCTGAAAATATATCAATTAAACAGTTTGGCAAACACAATTACGGTTATAAACAAATGACGATTTTTGTTAAGAACGCATGTTTATGACTGGTACAATGTGCATAGCTATACCGAAACTACATTTAATCAATTCAAAACTACAATAACATTAAGCATATCGTTTAAGGCATATTGTTTGTACCACCTTAATAACGGTCAAGGATATTTATTGCACGCAAGTTACTTTTATTTCATGAACACAATTTATAATACCGGCAGAAAAGCTGCATTGATGTAGTCAGATGTGTCCAAATTCCCCGTTGGAGGCAAGGACGGCATGTGCTCTTCAGCTAAAGAGGACAGATTAACGAAATACAATAAGACAAGTATTGTATTATGTTTACATTAGACAACTTACGAGTATACATGTTTTGGCAAATGTTTGTGTAAATCAATATGTTATTGAAGTTGCTCAATTATATATCTGTCATCACATTTACCTCATCACATATACCAACCTGGCAGAATATTCGAGTACCGGTTCTTGTTTCTATTGCGCACGGTCCTTGCACTCACATACTGACTATCGTCCGTTACTGGCGAAAATTTGCGGAGATGCTGTGAAACAACTTAATCGTATCAGGGATAACTATGTTCGGACATGGTGGTGAAAGATTAATAATTGCTGTCATTAGAAAAAAATCGCGTAAGCAATACATACAAATCGCCATATTCGGAAGTCCCACAAAGTAGTACATAACAAGGAGAGTTATAATAACTATAACATACAACCTTAAACTCGCGTTCAATCCCAAAACATTTCGTTTTTTCATCGTATGTCAACAGCTCATCGTATGCTCTTATAAAGTTTGATGCAGGCATGGCGGACGATGTCAACATCAGCGATTCTACCAGCGCCATATGCACGAAATGATATTGATCCTGCATCACGTTCACATTTTCAATGTATATTTATATATGTTTTACAGTTCCATGTACATGTATGTGTTTAACTACAAAGATTTTCGAAAACACTACATTAAATGCATGACTTAAATAGAGGCCGAACAAAACAAATTTCTGATTGGATCGCCAAACATTATTTAATGCAACCCAGTACATGTTGAAACTGAACATGTTACCGTAGGCGAGCGAGTAGTTTTATAATAGCTTACTTTCGTTTGAACCATGTTGGCTCTCTGATTTCTCAACGTAGTGACGCATTCAAATGGGTCAACATAGCCACGCGTTTGTCCTTGCTCAGTTAAGATATCCAAAGCTATGAACGTTCCAGTCCTTCCAATACCAGCGCTGGAAAAGATCGAAGTAGTTACACGTTTGGCATACATGACGGACGAAACTAAACTAGCCACTAGACCAAAGTATTTGAAATGTCGTCGGTCATCTTAAGGGGTTGTCTAGAAATATACGCTTATACAATGTATTAACATTTTTTGTTCATTTACCTGCAATGAATAATGACCGGACCGGTTTCTCGGACTCGTTTCGTATTCACTTTGTGGCGAAATTGTACCAAAGATGACGCAAAACTAGGAATCCTCTTTTCTGGCCAGGCGGTGAAATGAAACTGGTAAACCTGCCTCGTCATTTCCTTACCCTAACGCAAACAAGCAAGTATTTCGTTGTGTTAATTTAAGTATGACTTAATGTTAATATCAATGATTAAAGTATGTTAAGTTTGTAAAACAAACACTATAGGTTATCGCAAATGAATAGTCAAGAGATTTGTTAAAGTGTGTGTAGTAGATTTTACAACATGTCGATTTCATATCACGTATAGCGTAGATACTCATATATACAATCAACATACTTGGAACATAACAGCATGCATATATATCAATCATACCTTGGAAATAGTGAATGTCCGGATGACAAAATCTGAGAAAGATTCCGTGTTTTCTGCTGACACGACCATGTCATCAAACTGCATGGATCCTTCGTCTGGCCAGTATTTGACACACGTAGACTGTCAAACACCACATTTTAAGTTAATATTGGTACCATTATGGAGTTGGAGTTGGAGTTTTAATATGTACTAAGGCACTGCCTCTTATCGGCCTTACACGTTTTACCGGTATAACAAAACTGATCATAAACGCCAATATCACAAATGTCCATTTTTATGTCATAAAAATATATCTTAAAGAGTG
>Ga0224511_10000384_pt1 | contig 20348 bp, 11 predicted proteins | sample SF_May12_sed_USG_2_FD_169988 | JGI IMG/M metagenome (GOLD analysis project Ga0224511, IMG submission 169988) | Sediment microbial communities from San Francisco Bay, California, United States - SF_May12_sed_USGS_8_1 | ecosystem: Environmental > Aquatic > Marine > Sediment | place: USA...
ACGTCCTACTTTCTAACCTTTTCATTTTTGGACAAACTATTGATGTTTTACTCATAAAACTCTAAGATTACCTCCGTTAGTGCATGGAGTTTTATATGCTTACGTGTGAAAGGCATGCTCCTATTAGATTTTGAGTTATGCATGCCCGCGTGAAATACATTGTTTTGGTTAATTAATGGTTAATTAACAATTAATGTTATGTTTTATTAATAAAAAATTGTACTTTTGAGGTAACATCACAGTATTTTGCTTATTTCATTTCAATCTCATCTCTAGTTTAAAAAAATGACATATAGACTTTTGGGGCTGATTTGGGCATTTCAATATGTCTCACCTCCTTAATGCCGTACGCACTACGCAGTGACCAGTACGCAGTTCGCAAATCTCCTGTTATTTGGTAGGCAGACCTGAACGTAAGCATGAAAAATGCAATTTTGTCCACGAAATACCTAATATTTCATTATTTGGCGCACGCTCGCTTTTTCCCCGCATATTTTAAGACAACGATTGATACGACTAAAATTATATGATGACAAACATTTGACAAAATCAAACAAACACAAAAGATCCGAAGTTTGCCAGGGTGCATTTGCCCGTGCATGCAACACACTGTTTTTTTTTCTTATCTGTTTTGTATAAGTGAAAAAATAAAGTGTAGTTTTTTTACACACCGGCGCTATTGTTTAGGACGGGTCCATATACTCGTATTTGGGATCGACCTATAATTGAATAGATATAACGGTTTTGCGTTCCTCGTGGAGGTCGTTCTTGTAAATAAAACAGACCTGACTTGAGATATGTTGGACCTGCAAGCCTTAGGCCTAACAACCTAACAAAAAAAAACAACAACGTGTTTCGGGTAACTCCTTGAAAATTGGTAGGCAGGGGCGGGATCTATTGATGGTTTTCTGATTTTTGATATGAAAAATAGGTCTCCCCCTCCCTCCCCCAACATAGTACGGCCGCTGCCATGCATCGTTCCGCAAAATTTCAAACTCCGCCCATTGCGGTAGATTTGCTTTGATCTTGTGAAGGCTTGTGAAGGGGTCTTTCTTTTGTGCTTTCTAGGTCAGATTGTCACCTGACAATATAATCCTAATCTATTGGATTAAAATTGACCATGTACTGTTATAAATTATCAAGATTGACAGTTGTGGAACTGTCCATTTTCTAGGTAGGTAGGGCAACCTAAAACACGCCTTTTCATAATTTAGACCTTTTTTGCGATTACAACAGGAATACAACATATGATTAAATTTGGAATTATCTAGATTCACTGATTTTACCCCAGTGCTTCTAGCAGCGTCCCTTGTGTTTAATCCATGAACCTACCTACAAGTTTTAAAGTTTTTTTTATTAATATTTGGTAATTGTTTGGTAATTGCACGACTAAAACACCACATTATCACAAAGGCTAAACTTTGCTTGTCAATTAATTTTTTGTGTAAAGAGAATGTGATTTACATATCTAATCTTTCTTAATCTCCAAATCCATCTTTTAATTAATATATTGAATAACAAATACACCCCATAGCACTAGGTATAATATACATTATTGAGCGTAATATATGTTCTTTAAGTCTCGGAAATATAACGATGGCTCTCCCACAGGTTCTTCTAGTGTATTACTCTATATTTTTGCATTATTAGAGTACATTTGTTAAGACCTCCGTATTAAGCCATTGTGAATATACATGCAAAATATAATTCCTACGGCCAGACTATGGGTAACACTACGGTTTACTACGGTCTACTACGGGCATGCTACGTTTAAAATGAGTCTTTAAATTTGTTTAATACAAATCGACCAAGTGTGTTATGTGCTAACAAATTCTTTCTATATTGCGTTGAAATAATATAAACAACAACACAGCAAATGAAATACACACGCACACAGTTTTATTTCCTTATTACAAATCTTCTTATTTTACACAACTTATAGATCTATGTTTAAACAAATGCCAGCATATTTAATGTTGATTTTAATGAAATGTTAAATTAAAGTCCATAAAATTCCAGTTTGTTTTTTTAAATTTAAATTACAATTTGGAGAATACATTCAACGGGTTTTTAATACAGTAAATCACTCGTTGATGAAGAGCATTGATTAAATCCACGATGAGATTCAAAAGGTAATCACCCAAGCTCACACGCACACGCACACACGAATACTCGCAACCCTTCCACACACAAATTCACACAAAAAATCACGCACACACAGTCTATGATTAAAATATCGTTAAAGATTTTTTAAATCGCTTTAAAAATGCTGTTAAAGAAACTCATTTTTCTTATTTGTCAAAAATCTATAAATATAAGATTACAAATTAAGCTGTTGGTGTAATGTACTGCATGGATCAGCATTTTAAAAATCAACCATTCAAAACAACAACAACAACATCAACATCAACAACAACAACAACAACAACAACAACAAAAGACAGAAAGATAATTAAAACGTGCCCACGATGTGGGTGTGTTTTCAAACATCAATCATACCTAATACACAAACGTGTTTTATTTGTTTCCATTTTCAAAAAAGAGACAAAAGTTATACATTGTACAGCAATTTTCGGCTAGTACACGAGTGATCGACTGTGATAATACATGTATTTAAAGCTGCTCGGTTTAAGATTCATCAAGTCGATTTTTTTCTTGAGATAAATATTTTACAATTATTTCGACAAATTGCAGTGCATTTAATAAACAATAATAAAAAAGTATTAACCCACGCACGAACACACTCAACCCACCCACACTCAAACGCGCACACACACACATGCACATACAAGATAATGCACACACGTAATATATAAAAACATTAAAAATCGCTTAATTAACCGCTATCAAGGAAATTTTAATGATCTTTTTTAAGACTGAATTTTTAAAATCTATTAGATCTATTCAAAACAAATTAAGCGATTTTTTGCATGACACATATATGTAGTTTACGATCAGTTATTCAAAACAACATCAAAATCAACCACAGCAATACAAAACAACAACAAAAAATGAAGAAAACCCTATCAATTTAAATGTTAACGTAGCTTAAGACTAAAAAGACCATTTTTTTAAAACTATGTTTGATTGCATTTTGAAAAACAGGTGATGCGGTAAAACACTTGATATTTAAAAAGGTTTATGGGAATCTCGAAAATCAATAACAAAGTTTAAAGTAACAATGTACAGTTAACGCCTATTCCACGTACGTTCTAAAATTCGTCCATCTTGATAGCATTTACAGCTGCTGCGTGCAAGATTTGAGATAACATCGCTAGTACCCAAGCATAGGGATATATGTAGAGCCATTAACTGCATTCTAATTAGAGGCGAGTAATATTTTCTAATGACAATGACAATCAAGTGTCGCCATTTCACATATTATAATTTATAGCGTAGACAAAATTGTAATGTTTTTATACAATGACTACATTTCTTTCCATGAATTTAAGATACAAATTCTGCTTCGCAATATCGCACGCAGAAGCTTTATATATTTAATCATTGGCCAAGTAGTTCCACTCCGGGTCGCTGCTCAGGTCGGTGCCATCTGACGCAGTCATGAACATGCGGCACGTTCCTTGGTTCGAGCCACTCTCTGGAAACCCGAAGTTTGCGCCCTGGCATTCGAGATGGGAGCGACACTTTGCGGCGCAGTCGAACTGGCTCCTGGCTGGGGATTCTTCCAGAATGCCGATGGGGTTCCGCAGTGTACTAAGAATGAGGTTAACACGTCGTTCACGTCGTCTGTGCTCATCTTCAAAAACAAATAACAAACAAGAAATGTCAAACGACACATAATGTACGCCCCAGGCTGGTGGAATATATTTTTGACAGAGATGGGTGATTAGTGGGTACAGGGAGCAAGTAATAAGAATGTTTATGTTATAGAAGAGGAATTATTGACCTAATGGGATTTAGTGAATAAGTGTAAATTAGTTCTGGCAGACTTTAAAATCAATCGTTATTCAGTTATTAAGTGGAAACTGATTTACATAGTTGATCACTAATGTGACATTTGTAATCTTGATCTTTTACCTAGTAAACTAAAATCACTAGGAATAATAAGCAAGTGAAACATGAAGGCTCTAAATTAAATAGTTCTAAAGATTTTAAGTGGAAACATTTTTACATAATTAAGAAATTAACCACTGTGACTTTGACCTTTGATAAAGTCAACACAAAATTATTAGGAGTCATGTCGTCACCAAGACCAATCTGCTTGTGAAATATAACAGCTCTTTGATAAATAGTTATCATGATAATGAGCTGCAATTTTTTTTACAAAATTGACGCTTGCGACCTTGCCCTTTGACCTAGTGACCACAAAATCAAAACAGATCATAAATGGCATCACCAAGGCCAATATACATGTGAAATATAAAAGGTTTAATGAAATTTGATATTTTCTCAAAAGTATTAATAATACGCAATGCCACTTCATACGCATGTAAAGCAAGTTGTATCGCTGTTAACACTTAACTGTTCGAGCAATGTAAAAAGTATGTACATTTTCTTATCTGAAATTTACACAATTATATAATGTTTTGTAAAACACATATGTTATTTTGTATTTAATTCGCGTTTCTGTGTGTAAGAACATATGAGTGTATACCGTACTTACAGTTACTGGCAATAGCAAACACACAATGGCAATATGTGGAGAAAAGATGAAACAGGCAACTCATACTTACAAACGCAGTTCGGGATGTTTGCGACCCACACACTGTCGTTCCAACACGTCACTGTGGCTGTCCCGTTCAGATACCATCCGTAGTTACATGCGTACGTCGTCACTGAGCCGTAAGTGTTGCCCTTTGTCTGCGTGTACGTGCCGTTGCCAATATTGGGCGGGGAGTCGCACACTTTACATATAACGCAATTATTAAAAATCGGTTTCCTTATATTTCATTTAAAAGTGCACCACATTTTAAATATTATTCGTTCATACATGAGGAGCCTAGAGAAAAATGTGAACTACAAATTGTTACCTAACACAGGTACTATATTGGTTATACTTCTTACAAGTCCTATTACACTCAATCATATATACACTTAAGAAAACTTCTTACGCCCCTTTCTTAAATTGGCAATATATTCTATGTAAATTCTCTGAGTAACATGAAATTTACAGTATACTAGTATCAAGTTCAAAGTATTTTAAGGCATTTTTGAAAATCATACGTCTAATATTTTTGGAGAAAAAATTGTTTTAAGAACATAACCATATTTTTCAAATTCACAAACCTTTTATTAAGTTTTGTGTGGAGATTAAATCCCATACCTAGGAATACCCTTTTTATTTTTAACAAACGGAAATGAATATTAAACACCTACCATTATTGAGAATTTTTACACAAAATATACCAAGTTACGCTACCATAGTTACGTGTTTTACGTCCTACACGTACACGTAAACAATACACGGAAAACATTCAACAGCAACATTGCAGTTATCAACTCTAGTCGCATGTTTGGACAATCTCCTTAATTATGGAAACCTTTCCCTATATTTTAAGTGCAGACAGAGTCGTAGAAAAGTGTATTTAGTTCCTAATATTTATAGCGTACTTTTAAATCACAAGAATAAACATCACCTGAGGAGACGTCACCACAAATTGTGACGTCATTAATACAAAATAAACGGTCTCCGACATGATTTTGTTGTGGAAAAGAACTTTTTACAATAAATAGGATGCAATTAACTAATATTCCTTAATGAAAATAATTTAAAGAAAGCCATACTTTTACATGCTTGTTTGAAGTTTAAAGCATGCTTTTGTGTCTTTACAGCTTTCTAAAAATACACAGAACGTGAACTTGGTTATGCATGTATTCGACCAATTTTGTAATTTTTACATTTCATTATTCATTGTGAATCATTTACAAACAAATTTGAAATAGTTCTGATATCATCGTATTATGGAGGAACGTAATGTCAAATTCGTACGTGAACCCCACTTTAGTAAATTAAATTCGATAATTCTAAAAAAATCTCTCTGTGAGGAGGTATGATCACGGTGGTGAAATTTCAATGCTTGAATTTTATATTTAAACACGGGGGCGTTGGAAGTTTTCTTAAGTGTACATTCATGCAGTGATATGAAACAAAAATAAATTAACGATAACAGTCGTCACTTAAAAACTCAGCCCGGCAACATTAATTTATTAAATTGGTGTAGGCTGATGAACTGTTACAAATACAAGTATTTATTTTTTCGCTTTGTCAATGAGAAACGTTAATTGTAAGCGAACATTCGTAAACTCAACATTTAAGAGCAAGCTCTGCGATTGGTAATAAACGTGTATAATATAAAGGATCAAAATTCAATAGTTGTCAAGATACGAGTAGAGTGTCATGTATTAAAAAAACATAATTTATAAAAAACATTACACAATTTACAGGGTTGTAAAATTTTAAGTTTTAATTTTAATAGTTACAATTTTATCCTAATTTTTCCGAAAATCTACACCTGCATGACTACAGTAAACACTTTTAAACTTTCCATATACATAATATCGATAATGTTTTCTTAAGACAAAAACAGGTTTAAACTTGATAGAGCCAAAAAGAGTATATCCACTGCAACTTTTTGAGAAGTGTAATGTTATCTTACTGTGCTTAGCTTCAAACGTAATGTTGTATCCTTTTAAAGTGGTAGAGCCATCAGAAAAGAAGAACATGTATATGTTAGTGCCAGTTGACAGAATGTAGGGCGGGAACGTCTGGTTTCCCTGCACCTGGGCCAACAGGGGGGCCGTCGAGGAAGTGCCATCGTATATCTGGATAAAATATATTTTATCAATCGTAATATTTTCGCGTTATTAACTGTTAGGCAACTTAAATAATGTTCCTGAAATGAACGTGTATGTATTACATATTTTATATATTTAGCAAACGCTTACTATATAAAAAGAACATACTTCTAAATAATCACAGCAGAGTTCCGTGTTGAAGTCATTGGCGACGAGCATAACCGTATAGTTGGTTGGGACAGTTATAGAGGTCTCACATCTTCCAAGCTTCATGTAGTTGTTCGGGTAGAATCCTGATATAATAACACCTGACATTCCACTGTGAGTGGTATTGCAATCTGAAATGGAAACGTGTTAAAGGAACATAATTATATGTCTGTAAGGCAAGCAAAAACGTTCGTAGCATTATAGATCAAAGAATCTTTATACCCAAGTTAGCTTGCTTTTAAAAGCTTAAAAGCTAACCGCAACACAAACACTACAAAACACACATTGTTGATTGTTATAGGTACTATAAATGACGACAAAACACTATTCTTATTATTTTCATTACTGAAACAGGCGGGAGGCGCCGGCCACTCGCCGACACCGTACGTTGTGTGGTCCCAGCATTGTTTGGTCGCGGTACCGTCAATGTACCAGCCAGGGTTACAGGTGTACGTTGCCACGGAGCTGTAGTAGTTACCCCACGAGGTGACGTAGGTTCCGTTACCCATAGCATATGGATCAGTACTACAGTCTGAATTCAGAAGTAATAATAAATTTTATTCGGGACTATAGCAAATACATTTATTTTTTTGTGTACATTAGTGTCAATGTTTATATCTTGTTGTTTTGTGACCTTGACCCTCGATCTAGTAAACACATAATTAATTGGAGTCATGTCCTCAATACGACCAATCAGTACTAGTATTTGAAATACAAAAGCTCATTGATAAACGGTTCTCCAGATAATGAGCGGGACATTTTTTTACAAAAGTGACTTTTTGACATTTACATATTATCTAGAAAACCCAAACCCAAAAGAGTCATGTCCTTACAAAAACTCTATGATAAATAGTTCTCAAAATAATAAAAGCGGAAAACATATATTTATCTTTACAAAGTGAACCTTTTGACCTTGACCTTTGACCTAGTGATCACAAAATCAATAGGTGATATCGCCTTGCTAAAACCAACCAGCATGTAAAATATGAAAGTTCAGTGATAAATGTAAATAGTTTAAAGATAATCAGCGGAAACGACTGACATTAGCAAAATAATGTGACTTTGAAGGGGGCATAATACGTATTCATATAGTTAAATATTAAGAAATTTTGACTTTGTATATTATTGGTGCCATGCATAGCATTGTTCACAGCTTACCTAACATTCAGTTGGCACGTTACTTAGAGGTAACGCATTGCGTAGCCAGATGTGCCGCGTTTAATTTTGATGTCATGTGATGCTTTTTGGTAGTTGTTGTTGTGATTGTACTTTTTGTAAAAACATTTCTCATGTTGTAATGGACAGTTCCGCAACTCTCAGTCATTATCATTTATAACAGTACATGGTCAATTTTATTGCAATATATTAGGATTATATTGTCAGGTAACAACCTGACCTAAAATACACAAGAAAGCATACTTTCTGTTCGTAATAAACCTTATCACAAAATCAAAGAAAATCTACCGCATTGGGAGGAGCTTGAAAATTTGCTGAACAATGCATTCCTTTTGCAGTGCAATTTTATTAAGTATACTCATACAAACTGCCACGTTTGGTTTCAAGCTACAGTGATTGCATTTTTATACAATATGAGTGTCTTGTATTAAAATAATTTCACAATTACATATTTCACAGGATTGTTAAATTTAAAAAAAGTGTTATGTTAATAGTGACAATTTTATCTTAATATTTCAGGGTACGAAGACCTACACCAGAATTACTACAGTCAACAGTTCCAAACATTCAATAGACATTATATCGATAATGTTCTTTTAAGACAAAACAAGTTTAAACTTGATAGAGCAAAAACGAGTTAATCAACTGGCACTGTTTGACAAATGTAATGTTATCTTACTGCGCTTGGCTTCGTACGTAATATTGTAGCCCTTGAATGTGGTAGAGCCATCAGAAAAGAAGAACATGTAAATGTTAGTGCCAGTTGACAGAATGTAGGGCGGGAACGTCTGGTTTCCCTTCACCTGGGCCAACAGGGGGGCCGTCGAAGAAGTGCCATCGTATATCTGGATAAAATATATGGTTTTATCAATGGTGATATTTTTTTTTGTTACTAATTGCTAGGCGATATAAATCAAGTTTCAGATATTAAAATGTATGTATTGAATAGTTTACTTATTTAGCAAACGCCTACTATTTATTTCATAATACACTAGTCGTCAAATTCATCGCTTATGTCGAAATGAAATTTGCGTATGCATAAAAGGCAAAGAAACACACAAAAGGGTAAACAAAAAGACATGCCTCTAAATAGTCACAGCATGGTTCCGTGTAGAAGTACTTGGCGACAAGCATAATCGTATGGTTGGTGGGGACCGTTATAGAGATTATACATCGTCCGAGGTTCATGTAGGTGTTTGGGTAGAAAGCTGATAGAACTATGCCTGACATTCCACTGTGGGTGGTATTGCAATCTGAACAGGGAACGTGTTAAAGGAAAAACATATGTCTGTGAGGCAAACAAAAACGTTTAAATAAAATGATCTTTGTACCCATGTTAGCTTGGTTTTAAAAGGTAACCATCTAATCGCAATACAAACACTGTAAAACACATATTGTTGATAGTAATTGATACTATAAATGACGACAAAATATAATTATTATTTTCATTACCGTAACAGCCGGGTGGTACCGGCCACTCGCCGACACCGTACGTTGTATGGTCCCAGCACTGTTTGGTGGCGGGACCGTCAATGTACCAGCCGGGGTTGCAAGTATACGTTACATTGGAGCTGTAGTAGTTGCCCCACGAGGTGACGTAGGTTCCATTTCCCATATCAAACGGATCCGTACTACAATCTAAGTTCAGAATTGATATATGTATTTTATTCGGGATTATGGAAATTAATTCTATATAGTTGTGTTATAATTAAATGTATCTTGAATTTAATTATATTTTAGTTTTAAAATGTTAGCTTACTTTTGACGGCACGGTATAGCGCATAATATCCTCTGTTCGTTACATTGTAGTTACTTATGAAGTAAAGGTACATTTGATTGGTACTGGACACCACGTAGCCCGGATAATTGATTCCAGTGAGGTTGTGAAAAAGAGGAAAGCTTGCATTCCCGCCATCATATATCTATAAAACAATTAAAATAATATAAAATATAGTACACCTATAGTTCTGTAGTTCTTTTTTATAGTTTATAAATGCCACCGGTCTATTACAAAATCCTATAAACATACAAATATACAGTTTACAATAACTCTACACCTATACAGTTGACATCAGTTTGTAAAGCAATGGACTGTAAATCAAAGGTTCATGGAGTCGAGGCTCACCGGATGTAGAAATACTTTGCCGTGATAACAAATTACACCTGATAGGTGATAATGTACCAAACGTTGTCTCATAGAGCTTACTTATGAGGGAAATCATTCAATAGCTTGCGGAGCACACAGTCTAGTTTTAGTAATAAAGCCACCAGAGCACAGTTTGGGAATACAAATGGTAGGAAACTAAAGTGTCCCAAAACTCTAAATAACTGCACGATAAACAATACACATTAGGTAATATTTTATTTTGGATGGAATATAAATGTCTAGCATGTTTCGTATGTATGTGACTGTCCGTGAAGCGCATTAAACACATATGTAATGAGTTTGTACTCGACTCTGATGTGCACAGGAAGCCGATGTAGTTCCTGTAACACATAGGTCATGTGGCAGTTACGTGGTGTCCTGGTAATAACGCGAGCAGCCGTATTTTAATCATTTTGGAGCTTGTTGAGAATGTACTTCGGAGATCCATATAGCAACGAATAACAGTAATCTAGTCTTTATGTAACTAACTAAATTGATCAGATTTATAATGTTTTCGATGCATAACTCGCCTTTTTGTTATAAAAGTAGCATTTTAAAGTGCACATCATTTGCCAACATTACTGACGACATTGATTTTATTATGATATACTTAACTAAAATTTGTACATCAGCAATGGGCTTTACAAATACATAGAACATCAGTTAAGAACGGTTGATCAAAAATACTCACATAGAGAAAGTCTTGTAAAGGCTCAAGGTAGAAATTCTGTATGTCTAACTTGACGGAGAAATTTTCTGGAACCTCTATGTACTGTTTGCAGTTCATGTCATTGGGGTACCAAGGATAACGAGGAGACGTCACATATCCTGATGACCCTATGTTATCGCTGCTACAATCTTAAGAAACAAATGACTATGTAGGGGCTTTCATGTAAGTAATTGAATTCATATAGTTTAACTGACTTCGTGGATAAGTTGAACACGAATTTTATCCTCATCTGTTTGTAACAAAAGAAGTTTTTTTCTGCACAATTTAATAGTCACAGTAGGTAAATTATGAAAGTAAAGAAGTATATACTAACTTCAGTTTATATTACAATTAAAATGGAGTATTTAAAATCAGTTTACATTAGCTATATTTTGAAAGAGGACCTGCTTTTCCCAAATATTCCGTAATTAAGTAAAAAAAACTATTTTTGTATATAAATCCATAAAGTGTTTCCAGCTTTAATTGTCACAAAAACGACAATGTTAACATTGTCACTAGCAAGATTTATGACACAACCAGTGAGGGACGAGCAGAGGATTTCCTTGTCCTTATCACACAGAGATACATTCTTAAAAATGTTATGCCTGTATCTTTTGGTCAGACTTGTTTACATCTTACATTTTAACCACATTTAAGAAGTGAAATCTACTCCTGTAAATATGAGAAACTGCCAAATGTCGTTAACCAAGCATGTTAAATATTACAGAAAAAATGAATGTGATGAAAATATGTAGCCCGCAAACTCGGCTTTGTTTATTTACTTTTTGACCAAATGTCTTGCAACAGTTCAACAGTTTGACAACAATCGATACTTTAGTTGACTCGGTGATTCAGAGGTAACACATCCGCATGGGGCGCGAAAGGTCCCGGGTTCCCGGCTCTGGCAAGGATTTTTATGTTTGAGTTTGTGTTTCGTTGTTGTTGTTGTTGTGCTTTTTGTCCAAAAACATTATTTGTCATAACATTTTTCAATTCCCTTTGCATTTTAATTCAATTAGTATTCTTATCATATTGCAAAACTTGTGTCGAATCGATAAGTCAACAAAGCCTCCGTCCAGTGTAAAAGTATATATTTTAAATGTTGTGATTTTATTGTTACATAGGTAATAAATCCGAGTCAGATTCAACTTTGGTAATACAATGCAAGAATTACACGTGCAAAAGAAGCATTTTAGCTTGAAGTTCATTTGATAACTAGCGTTAATTTATTCTTTGACAATTGCAATACATAGGGACACATTATGACTTCCCATGGTATGAAAAATGATTTTTGGATACCTTATAAGTACAAAGTTATGGGCCGGTATATATGCATAAAAACTTAACTTATAATGACGTTTTGCCCAACTTAAGACGGAAATATATACAGACGCTAACATTAAAGTGTGCACCTTATATAGGCCAATAACCTTTTACTTTCAATGTTTAAGAAAACCACTTTCCACACCGTGGTTAATGAAAATGTGTTCTATGCATTTCAATTGTCAAAACAATAAATAGACGCATTGCTATCTATCGAATGAACTTTTGCATTGTTCCAAAAAGACTAAAATTTGTTTTGGAATTAATTTTTATCACTTACGTAACAACAAAATCACAGAACATTTTATCTTAAAACTTTAACACAGGACTGAAGCTTTGATAAACATGGACTTATCTATGCGACCTCGCCATGTGTGTGTTACATTGGCGTCACCGACATCGTTAAGTATTTACCACATGGTCACAACTTGCATACGGCGATGACAGTTATTTTTTTTATTGTTTTGGACCTAGTTCACTACGGCTTACTTTAAATCCTGACGCAGTACGTCAAGGGCAGTGTTTGGCATTAACGAGTGAACGACAATGGTTGCAGACGCGACTATGTAATGTTTTATGTTATTTGACCACCAGGTCTGTTAATGAAAACATGGACACATTAATACAAGAGAACCTTTACAAAATTGTATTTTTACTTATACGACGTAACCCCCTTTACATATTTATGATGGCCTTTTAATGTGATTTAAATAACAAATAAAATAATTGTATAGACGAAAAGTCTATTAATGGTTTGATATCATTCAAGCTTACGTTAAATAATAAAACATACATTAATTGGTACATAAAGGGCAATACGTGCCACAAAATAACAAAAAACAAAAACAAAACAATTTTTACTGACTAGGTCAACGAGCATGTCAATACTGTGTTTATTAATGAAAAGAATATCTAAATTTTTACTTAATCGAGGACCATAATTCTGTTGTTATTGGAGCAGTCAGATAAAACAAATAAAATCAGGTACCTAGCTTCACACATCAATGACATCAATTTTAATGTAATTGACTCTGGAGACTCAACTGTAACAAAATTTCGAAACAGACGGACACCAACGTCATCACCATCGTTTTCTACACATATATTAGAATTGTATTTTGTATGTTTATAACAAATGGTTAAATCAATAATTTTTATGCGACAGAAAGGCAGTTTCGCCGCATATTAGACAATTCTTCTTTATGTGGTGATTTTCAACGCATAAACGTTTTTGCGTTAAAAATCATTGCATAAAATATGTTTCCCTTTATGCGGCATAGCCGCTATGCGACGAAGCAGGGCATATCTTATCTGATTCCACTTGATTTGTCATAATACGTAAGTGCGTACATTAACATGATGACGTGTTTTATTGCGATTATAAAATAACAAACAGTAACTCTTTTTAAGTTCTACCTAACGCAAGGTGAACAAATGGTTTAATGCAACAGTCTGATGCAGTATTACATTGTCAGTCAAACATAGAAACATTTAAATGTATATGCTAAATAATTATAGTTTCTGTATATCATTAATAATTGTGTCATACATTTAAGGTCATACATACTCTGGCAAACAGGAAAATTGTTTGACCACGGTCCACCATTACATCTGTTCCAATATGAACCGTTCACAAAGAAGTTCTGTGTGCAAGAATACTCGGCAAAAGAATAGTATCCATTATCATGGGATAGCGTAACATTGCCGTTTTCTATCGGTGGATGGTCCCCGCACCCTGGAAGAATGACACATTTATACATCCAGAAAAAATACATGTATAATGCACTTTGCCGTCTACCTCACTTGGATGACGTTCTGATAACGAAAAAAAATAAAAACAGAGTTGGTGCTTTTGACGGTTAAATGATGAAAAATTATGCTTGTATCTAACGCAAGAATGTTTAAATGCAAGAAGTATGTTAATGGTTAAACATATATTTTTTATTGCAAATTGCAAACATTATTTACAAGTAAAATAAGACAAACATAAAAAAGAAATAGGTGTATGAAGCAAGAACAATATAGTTTAATAACATAAACTGCATGGTAACATGGACTCAGGATTCGATTTGCAACACTTAATTCCGTGTTTACCCTTTCGAGTCCGAAACACTTAAACTCGAAAGCGGCCCCGTGTGAAATTACACGAAAAAGACCTTCCATTTTACCTCTAACACTCGCATTTGCTCCTCTTTGACAGTACGGCCGTGCGGTATACCTCTTTGCACCTTTTAAGCGTGAATGACGTTGCAAACACGTAAAGCATAGTCACCTAAGCATGGGGATATTTCTTTTCCCATTGTATGCTTTTTCAGATTATCAACCTGAAGTGTTATGATAAAGCTAATTTTATATCAGGCAAAGGGCGTCGCCGTTTTGGATTATATTCCAATTTCAGATACCACCATCGAAACTGTACCTAGAAATCATTGTCTACCCTGTAACATGTACACGTGCGTTATGTGTACCTGTACAACGTGGTTTTAGATGAAGTCGCAAATGCTGATAGCCGTTAAAGCGGACCGCTTTAAAACCATGGCACACAGTTGCTAAACATGTTCTCTAATTTATGTGAACATTTCGGTTGAAACGGTTTATTCTTGTTAAGGATACTACTTAAAACGTACATGGCCATTTTCTTTCTTCTATTAGTATAATTATATTTGTGCTGCGGCGCATCGACGTTATCATGCTTATTGAAAACGCCACTTTTTAGGTTCATACTGACAACACGATTGAAAAATGTTCAATACAAAATAAAATCAATAGCTGAAGTAAAGATCATAGTAATAATAATTTACAACATACAATGTTAAATTTTTTCATTATAATTGCAGACCTTGTAGAGGAGATGAAGTATAAAGTATGAAGTATTGTATTTGTTTACTTAGTATTAGGGTAAGATCTGTTTCGATAGTGTTGTGTAGATCATGATATTTGAAAAGCGCGTTCGTACCGCTTTCGCAGATTTTAACTTTGGAAAGAGTTTTCTTATGTTCTTCAGTGGTCGCAGAAATTGCAACATTGTCAAGCCCGCAAAATATATATTCTGGGTGTTTTGCAGACACAACATACTTTGACCAAATGTGACCTTTGACTTCTTTGTCTGCCCACAACTTCTAAGCTATAAATGTAATTATTCTGTTTAAATCCTAGTCGGATCACACCTTATGGCATAAAGGTGCCCATGTTACCCCGCCCCAACAAAATTAACATTTGTGCCAAGTCATACTAAAATATGTTAATCCATTATGAAGCTTCGACCCGGAGAAGCTAAATCCGGACTCACAAACATATAACCAAAAAGTGATAGCAATAACAAGATAACGATGTAGTCTGCATTCTATGCGAACTATTTTAATTTTTCAACATGTTTTAAAACGTGATGTACAAACTACAACGGGGGACAGCAACTCCAAAAACAAACATTTTAGGATAAACAATAAGTTCACAATCACTTACTTTGCTTTGCCGTCCAATCAAGTTGAAACCCTAGATCAGTTATTACGTGATCTGATATAAAAGTGATGTGGACATCTTCAAACGATGTGTACTGTGTTGACATAGATGTACCGCAAGATCGGGTGCGTAGAAAGCTTGTTGATAGTGGACCGTCTCTAAACTATGTTACGAATTGAAAAAATGTAATTTGGTAAGTTAATATACTACATAGAAAGGTAACTCTTCAGCTCGGATATGTCTGATCGATTTATCAACTTATTTGTAACTGTCTGACGTCAAACTGATTGCAAACACATATAGGACTGCAGTTTTGGTAAAATATGGGTTCCAAGTAGTGGACACCGTTTGTGTCGAAACATAGTGGACTTCGACCAAGTTTAATCAACCGTTTTTTATGACATACTATTCTACTGTCAATACAATACTTGTTTACAACCTCGCTTAATACACACTGTCGGCATACGCTTTATCAACATTTTTCTAAATTGTTGGTCTATTAGGTGATTATTCAGTTGCTGTTTTCTCGTGCAGGCTATGCTTCCTGAGGGCTTTCCCTTTCATCAGTTTTATTCTAAGACTTTGTTTCTTTGCCCAAATATTTGACATGATCAGTAATGCTCGTTTTAACATTACCGGTAATACACACTTAACAGAAAAAACAATATCCAGTTGATGTAAAAACAATCTAATCTTTATGTCCATTTGGATGCACACATAAATGGTTCAGTATACATTAAAGACGCTAGGTCTGTATCTTGATATCCTTATATTAGGTTGCAAAGTTTGAATTAATTAATATAGCAAAAAGGAATTGCAAGAAATCATGACACATAATGTGTTTTAGACGAAAAAGTAAAAACACAACCACAAAAACGAAAAGGCAAACATAAAAATCTGGCCAGATCTGGGAATTGAATCCAGGACCTATCGAACCGCAGTCGGATGCGTTACCTCTGCGCCACCAAGACAACTGAATTTATAAATGTAACCCAAGGGAAATAACCTTTGTTATTACCCTTAGATTAGTTATATTTTGTATTTGATTTATCTCCCTTCATATAATCAGTTCTGGTGACTTGCTTTCAAGCTCCAGTAACTTTTCTTTCATTGGACAGTAAGTCCAATGATACTTGTTACTTTTGGTGGGAAAATTAATACGCCTTGAGATTTTCTGCAGAGCAGTCATACATTTTGAACAGAGTAATTTTTAGAGTTTTATACTTTTTGATAGAGTTTGAAGCACAGCTACAAAGTTGTTGTAGTTGCTGAAACACTTTACTGGACACATTGAGAGAGAGGAAGAGCGTTTGAGGATTGTTAATGAGACACTTTGTCTTACAGACATTGTGTGATTATTTAACCATTCTACCACACGTTCCGAATAAAAAGGAAAGAACCCACACTTGTGCCTTATATTATTTGACTCTATTTGGCCGAGTTACATAAAACTATAGATTGCAGTAAAGCTATTTAACTGTTTCAACGTAATGGGTTTAATAATAAATAAACAAAGCCAAACTTGCTGGCCTCACTATTTTTTTCTGTCATTCTTTAACATGCATGGATAACTATATTTTATCAAGTTTATAATATTTACGGGAGTAGGATTCACCGTTAAAGTATGGCTTAAAAGAAATATGTAAACAATTCTGGTCAAAAGATACAGACATAGCATCTTAAATAACAAATGTCAAAAATTAAACCGATAATAAGTTGTAGAGGGTGAAATTGCTGTTTTAATTTAAAGGATGTTTTATTAGACATTTTACAATTGGACGTTATTGTAGATGTTTCTTTGCTTTCTTAATCTATTTATTTCATTTATAGTGTACGCAATAAGCTGTTCGACATTAGAATGGATGGCTTTATTCACAATAACCTTTGCCCTGTCAAGTTTCCTTTTTGATTATGTAGACAAAAGTAGTAAAACTGCAACCTAGATATTTATCATGTTAATGTATATGTAGATAAATCAGTAAAAGGTATTTGAAATAGTCACATAAACAAAATGTTTGGTTAAACGTTTCTTGAAGCTTGCAATTATTTCTACTCATATCAAGTTTATGTGGTGTTATTTGGAAATTATCATAGTTTATTACTTCTATTAACTTCTGATTTTATTAGTAAAGAACGTGGCTCTCTTGATTCAGTCGATGATGTTAGAGATGATAATGTGTACACCCTTTTTAGTTTGATAACCAAGACAAAAACCTTCTTTATATGAAATGGTTATTTGCCTTTATCGTAGACCCGTGACAATTCAAAGCTTACTCACTAATCTGAATACAGTAAAACAAACAAAAACAGCGTTGGTTGAGACGAACGAGAATAGCAAAATATTGAAGTGAATATACTCTTTTTGTTAAGTATACCTGAATAAAATGGCACATATTTTAATAAAACAATAATTTAACAAACGCACAATGCCTATTTCTTTAACGAAATATATATATAGTGAGAAAATATGCAACTCACCTCAATAAAGTCGTAACTACACTCAGTGTTAATATACGTCCCGACAATCTCAATGGACATATTAGTAGGAACAGTGATGGTCCATACACATTTAGTGTTTAAAGGGTAGTTCAAAGTGAAGTTAAGTGCATCAAAGTTGGGGGAAGTTATTGTTCCATTTGTACCGTTGGTGTGGCCACCACAGGCTAAAACACAAAGCACATTTAGAATGTTTACAGACATGTATGTAATATAAAACACAATAGATACTGGGTAATGATATATCAACTGTACAAGTATTTAAGATACGATCAATGGCTTACCTTTGTAGTCAAACTGGTAGCTTTTTGAAAGTAATCAAAGTAAACATGTTTTTATTTAATGTATTCACGTAAAACATGTCTTCAATTAATTATAATATACACTATTAAACACAATGAAAACATCTTAATGTAAAAATATAAAGAATATAAAGAATGAAGTTCACAACCTCATTTCTTGACTGGTCATTTTTTATTATGAACATCCAAGTTCATTTAATCGGTAAAAGCAAAATACGTATTAAAATTCTGTGGTGCAACTATATTAAATACCATTGATGAACATCCTGAAACAAAAGGCCCCAGAGAGCCCTGTATTGCTCAATGACTTTCCGTATTATTAGACTGATTACACCTTTTTGTTTTACCAAGATATGATTGATCTTAATGTCTGTAAAACGTCTAGTGTCTTTGCATTTTGTAAAACGTAAAAGTTATGAGCACAGTCTCATTATATATTAGACAACCCTCGTATCTTCGAATTTGATGAACAAGAAAATATTCACTTTCAAGAACGAAAGATTTCATCTTAATAACAAAACAGAGTTTGATGTTATCGTCAAATTCACACAAGGGTCTGAGGGAAAACAGAAAAAACCCAAAGATTATCTTAATTGAAGCACATCATTTGTAAATTGTGCCAAATATACATACGGTTACATGTAGGCGGAGTCAAGTCCCAATTCGATCCATTTATGCAAGTGTGAAGATATTCGCCAACGAAAGCGAAATTTTCATTGCATTGGTAGATTGCCACTGCACCTGACGTCTGATCAGGGCCTCCTTGGAGAATGAAGTTTCCGTTGGCGATCGTGGGTGGCGGCTGACACACTTCAAGGTAGAACATTTGCAGGTGTATTAGCACAGTTATAGAAAACTAAATTAAAATATATAAAATCGTAACAAAGCTTATGTTGGTAGAGATAACATTGTCAATGTTAAAAATTATATTTGTATTGTTCACGCTATTAAAAATGATTATTATAGGAATCAAAACTGAAATCGAAAAAAATCTTATTGTGATTATATGGTTGTGATATTTAGGAAGTCGCCAACAAAAGCGAAGCTGTCGATGCATTTGGTAGGTGGCTACTGCCCCTGACATCTGATAAGGGCCTCCGTGGATAGTGTGGTTTCCGTTAGCGATCGTATTTTGAGGTTTTTAAATGTGCAAATATATATTTCGTTTTGTTACTACAATGAGTAAAAAAGTCATAGCTGGTTACGTTTGTAGGAATAAGATGTTCCATAATAGAGTTTTGCTAAACAAAACAATACTCATATATTCTATTTTTGAAACTGATTATGCATTATGTTAACATGATAATTTTTTTCTCTATACTTACACAGAATAAAATAAAATAAGCTAAATAGATCTACTTAAGAATGCAGAGTTGTTTGCAACAAAACCATTTCCGACTGATTTCCCAAAATGTTAACAGTTAACAAAAACTGACATATAAGCTTTTTAAAATCCAAGTCCAATGCAGTGAACTCGACAGTTCCGGTGTCTCTTTAAAACGAAAGTCTGGGTAAACAGAACTGGATATACTGTTCAACAAATTGTTCCTCTTTACTTTAATACAATTCATGAAATCTTTTAATTTGTAAATCCCCATCTTTGGAGTATCCAACGGCATGATGTAAATTTAACAGTTGCGGGTCACACTTGACAGTTCCGGGTCACGTAATAAATGTTTATTTTCTGTTATCAGGGGGCATCTAAACATTGTTAACATCAAACAAAAACAGCTGTTTGTCTTACAACAATACATTTTATACCAAACTTATACTT
>Ga0224511_10000385_pt1 | contig 20320 bp, 10 predicted proteins | sample SF_May12_sed_USG_2_FD_169988 | JGI IMG/M metagenome (GOLD analysis project Ga0224511, IMG submission 169988) | Sediment microbial communities from San Francisco Bay, California, United States - SF_May12_sed_USGS_8_1 | ecosystem: Environmental > Aquatic > Marine > Sediment | place: USA...
CCCCCAGCCCTTGGGGGACCCGGGGGGGGGGGGCGCACCCGACGCTACCCCCCAACGGCCGCGGACCAATGTTTTTTATGCTCCAAACGCTAAATATCCTCTTTTGTTTTCGCTCGCGAGTTCTATTAAGACACAACTGTAATAAGTATATAGCCAACCTATACTTTAAATAAAGAACTTATGCTTCAAGCGTCCCCCGTTGACAAAAGTCACAAACTTCACCCCAGTAAAGTCTAATCCTGGATCCGCTACTGCCCAGTATGACTTAACAATCAAAATGCAGTCAAATACTTCGTTCTGGTGGTTTAATTAGTTTTGAAATGTTATCTTAGAAATGGCATATATGTCAGAATTAGTAGCACTTAAAAAAAAATTAATGTTCAACCGGTAATGGAATGGCTAATATTTACAGTGTGGACAACTGAAGGTCAATCCAATCGGACACAGGGTAAATGAATATGCTTGTGTACATATCACTCATTTGTTGAATTAACAGGTCAATTTCTAAGACTTTGTAAACTCTGAAAATACGCTTTAAGAAATGTCAATTTTAATTTGTTTGATAGGTCAACTATATATTTACTAACATAGTCATGTAATAAGTGTTAACACGTCTTAAATAAATTAAGTGCTTGGACCTCTCTAAGTAGTGAGAAGCAGTATACATAAGGCAGTACATTACTTTGACAAACAGGCTTTAATACATAGGCAGTTTAAGGTTAAAGCCTTTAAATTAAGGGAAATATTTCTATGTCGAGCAAATGTAGAATATTCGTTAAAAAAGACAAAATCCTCAACAATTTGAGCTATCTATGTTTCTTTGTCTTGGCGTCCGGATATATTCAAAACTGGCAATGAAGTCATTTAACAGATATTTAAAGCTTTTATCCTAGTCTTGGTGGACTTTAATTACCAAAATTAAAACAAATAAAAAAGCAGTATTCCACAGACAATCATTATACATAGAATATACTTCGTAAAATGTCATTGAAATTCCTCGTTGTCGTTAAAAATGTTAAACAAATACTGAAAGGATTCCCGGTTTATTAATAATATAACTGAATTCCCCTTGCCGCGCACCTTGCTAAAGTCAAGTTAACGCCGCACGTTTATGGGTCATTCTAATTTTAGAACAATGTTTACAAAATAACGCATTGGAACTGTTTATGTTATTGCAAAAACGTATCAATAATCTAGTTAAATGTAACTTGTTATAAATGTTACGTTTTTTTTAATTCTTTGCTGACATTTTATTTTAAAATGTTCATTTCAACCAAGGCTGAAAATAATGCGAATGTAGAACAGGCAACATGTATAGATTAACTGTATCTGACCAATTTTCGTGTTATTTTGTCTTTAAAAAGCAAAATTAAACATTTCAAGTTAAATCGATTTCTTTAAAACGTTTTGTATGACGGGGTAATTGGTTCCAATGCATTGATGCTCGTAGGAAAGCAGAATTAATATCTCAGTGTTGGAGTGTTGATAGAATGTGCATTTCTATTATTATTTTTAATATTACCTTGTAAAATATTGTTAATACAGAGGCTATTAAACGAGTTTTCAACTCATTTAAAATAATTATTATTGAACCTGAAATGTTTTTAAGGTTTTTATGACTTTGTTCATATAATGAATCAAGCCCGACTACCACCAAAACCTCAAAGATGATATTTGAAGCTTTCAAGCTAGGTACAGTGTAGTATAACACGTTAAATGAAATGTCCAGCATTTTAAATTACTTTTACTCAAAACTTTTAAAGATTAAAACCAATGATTAGACTGTGTACATGTATTCCTAAAAACATAATAATATGATACTATGGATACCTACACGAACGTTAGCCCTTTATTTTTCCCTAGTTAATGTGCATTTTTTACTATACCGATTTCCCTTATTCGTAAGAAATATTTTGAGCATGCTAATTTACGGTTTTGTTCAATGTTGAAAGAAAATACAAATATAAAAACTAGTTGTTAAATGATGCATCCGTCTTTCCATTACAGTAGATCGTACTCTCAAAGTCTAAATTTTGTAGGGATCCTTAATTGGTGTGACCGTCTGGGAATATTCTTGTCACAAATTTAGCCAATTTCCAAAAAAAGTAATTTGTCACCAACACAAGAATTGACACTTGTCCTACAAAAACGTAATAAACGAAATATATTTTTGCGTTCCTGTCTTAAATTTTTGTTTATAAAACAATTATGCCATGTTTTGATATGTTATATTTTGTAGAAAAACCGAGCACAAATTAGTAACATATGTTGTTACAAAAACGATTTCTGTTTGTGGCTCTTCTCATTTTATGCTACATTATTATATTAAGGGGACAACGTACGCGAACATTTAGATTTTATCATATAGTATGTCTCAGAAAAAGTACATTATTTGCTGTTTATCTTTTTTTACGAATTCCAACCCGTAAATAACGAGATTAACTATATATTTGCGGACAAAGCCTGAAAACAACAACAGCAAATAAAATAACAAAAACTCACGAAATGTGATCAGATTACTTTAAAGTACTCAACACTGAACAACAAAGAATGTTTATTTCTAACAAAATTATCAATCTAGCCACATACCTGATCAAATTATCTTTTTGATGAGGCCTCAAGGAATTAGATTATCATTAAACAATGTTTTATAACGAGATAATGTGTTTTGCGGTTAGTACCAAGAAAGAACAAATCGAAATTTCAGATTATGGTTAATATGCTAAAGGTACATTACATCCGTACAAAACTTTTAGCCCATGTTTTGTCTGAAGGCAAAAAAATACGTTAGGATCATTCTGACCAAGTGCATTAGTTTTTCTTGTAAATCCTTACATATTATGTTATTGGTCAATGTAAAATGTCTTTATGTACTAACACGTGCTTTAAAACGTGATTTAAGTTTTTCAAAGTTTGTTCGAAGATAACAACCCTAGCATCCCGAATATTAGAATAAAGGATTTTCGAGGGTAGGACCACCTTTCTTTTGCGAGCTGTGTATTTGTGTGATGTTTAAGCATTCTTTCAACAATATAGGATTATATCATTGATGTCAGTCCACCACAACAGAAGGGTTTTTTATTGAGCAAACGTCATTTTAGCAAACATTTGGAAAATGAATTGAAAATAAACTGAATTTAATCACATACTGGAAACATGGAAACAGTTGCTAGTATTACCCGCATCGCTTATAGTGCAACTTTTGTTCCACATGTTCTATTACAGTTCTTGATGCAATAATACATGCCATGTTTACGAACAAATTTGTGCAGTAGGTTCGTGCTAGCGTGGTTATCAAAAACAACAGGAAAGTATTCACATAATTAATAATATGTTTTGGGGAAAAAAATCCTCCGAAAAAGCAGTTTTATGATTTCAGCCTTTCAGTATAAAATATTCCCCAAACCTATTGGTTCAACGCCGGACCATTTGCTACCTAGTTTGAACGCTACGATAATGGTTATTCTATGTACATGTATTACAGTAAATTCCGCTAAAAAGGTATCCGCCTTTAAGGAACTACCGGTTAATGGGAACTGATTTTCATTTCCCTTACCTTTACTAAGGAACTAGTTTACTATACGTTTATAAGGAACTCCGGTTATAAGGAACACATTTTTATGGTCCCGATGAGTTTCTTATATGCGGAATTTACTCTATACGATTCCCACATTGTTATGTTATATAAGGTCTATGGTAATGACTGTTTTTCAGAGTCCAGTATTTCCATATTAGACAGTTTAATTTATAATAAGTGTGTTTTAATTTCATCAAGTTTATCCCCGTACTATTGGTATACTCATAATACACGTATAATGAGATAACGACATAGAGTAATAGCCTAACACGCATAATTATGTCAAGTGGTTTGATTATTAACTTTGTTATGTTTAACGAACCTTTCCGTTCTGTCAATCTTAGTAATTTGGTCAATCGTAATAAACATTTCCTAAGAAACTGGAAATGCTTTTCTATTTAAAAGACAAAACATACGCACGCAAATAGCTCAGATTCATTTGACCTAGGTTTGTTGTTCTACATCTTTATATTCAAAACGTCTGGGCCATGACTTAAAAGCAAGTTTTATGTATTGCCTTTAAATGTTTACTGACATCCAGACAAAGAAACATAGGTACCTAAAAAGTTCTTGTCATTCTGAACGACATTTAACATTGCAGGACATGTCTAATTGCACTTATAGACCTTAAACTAAAGATTCTTTGGCAGAACAGTTTTGTCAAGTAAATCCGAGGCACACTCGAATGTATACAACGAAGCACTTCTGTTTTCTGATGTGGGAATGATCAAGCACATTACAGTAAACTCCCTTTATAAAGAACCCATCGGGACCATAAACAGATGTTTCTTATAACCGAAGTTCCCTTTGAACAGAATTTAATTATAGTAAACTAACTCCTTGGTAAACATTGGGGAACAAAATCCAGTTTCTTATAACCGGAAGTTCATTATAAGCGGGTTACTAATACGCAGACTTTACTGTATTTATGTAGGTGTTGTTTACATTCATCATATGACTATGTTATTAAAATAACTGACATTGACCTTTTATACAGGTAAACAAATGTACTTCGAAAATGATATGTTTATTTTGAAGATTCATGATATGTACATTAGCATAGTTTATTTACTCGGTCCCTGGCGTTCAATTATCTTCAATCATCGATCATTCATTTATTTGTTAAACATTTGCTCTTAAATGATCATGCTACTGACATTTAAATCATTTGTTAGATAGAATTTCAATTATTATTGGACAATATGTACATGGTACTTGTCTAAATTTGTATTGATTATACTGTCCGATGTTACTATATTGGCTTTGATTATTAACTAAGAAAAACTAAGTGCTTAGGTAAAAAAAATCGGTGGATATTACGAAACGTAAAATAGACTTTTGTAAACCAGAGATCACTAGATAAACTTTTTAGACTTCAGTGTTGAAATACAAAGTATTTTATAATTACGTTAGAAAACTTTCTAAGAGGGCGATTGTGGTTGTGTTTGTTTAGTGAATTTAATGACTTTCGTGATAATCTTAAATAAATGTAAAGCAGTTTTTCAAGCGCAAACAGATATATAATAGCTGACGTCAATTTGTTGATGTTATGACTATACTCCGACTATGACACTATGTCGATTTGTATATCAATATATCTCCTTTAGAATAGACCGTCATGAATATACATCTAAGGTTAAGGTTCTTTTTACAACACAGCGCTCTTTCACATCCGAACACTTTGTATAACGTATCCCTCTCGATGTTTATGACCACTTAGCGATAGTGCCAGTGCATACACCACATAGGCAGACAAACCGTAGGCTTGCGTCTGTGTGATACTGATTTGTAAAATGCCATTGAATGATAGAATGTTTTCGGTTTGCACACGCTTGTTTTCTATTGTATACGACTTGACTTTGTGAAAAGGCAGGCGTCATCTATATGTGTTGTCAACTTAAACATTTATTATATACCTATAAATGATCTGTATACAATACAAGCGCATGATTACAACAAGCCGGATTGAAAATTCCGTATCATGCTTACACTGTATGTTACGAATTAAAATCCCGTATCACACTCCCGCCTTGTGTAATCAATAACAAGCGAGTTGTGACGTCACACCGATGCCATTTTTAGAATTCAGCGTAACGTTCTGTGTAAATCAGTTGGTTTTAGATTTAAACCATTTAATAGAAAAGTTATAATGGAAAGGGTATATAATAAAACGAATATCACGTTAGCATATTGAACCGTCGGTGCCTGTGTAAAGTCGCATAACGATCAAAGTGATACAAACCGACGGATCAACATGCTAACATAATATTCCGTTTGTATTAACCAGTGAATACGCTGTAAATATCACCGCACTGAAAGTAGTCCAACACCAAAGTTAAGGTCTAAGTGTTAACGTATGTATAACAAACGTGTATATGCGCTACAATAATCAAATCTAATTAGTTGGTTTTATTTATTGCACTATGTGTATCAGCTTAACGAATAATTAATAACTTGCAGGTTCAGAGTTAAGAAATATTATAGAATCAGAACTATCTTACATAAAATGAAGCCGTTGTGATAAACAATGACAGATTCATCAAACAATAGATTACTATGAATATGTTAACTACACACATATTTTTATTTAATAACAATATAGAATTATTTCCATACAGAAGAGCAAGCACATATCAATAACCGTGTAACTGCTACGAATGTGAAGTGATACACATATAGTTTAAAAGCATGAGGATGAAGCTTATATTGTGTTTTACCGTAGGTCGTTTGCCACGACTGGAAACTGTGAGCATTCTATTATGTTGTGTACTTAACTGTTTTGTGTCAGTTGAGTTGTACATGTAACCATGAAATTGTACATGTGCTTCGTTAGAATAAATTCTGCTTAATCTAAATCGTGAGCAGTCTCATTATAAAGTGTAAACTGTCCACGACACACATACATGATACGACCAACAAGGAAGTCAACGGTGAGTGCTGTTAAATATTTCAATGGTATGAAGAGTCTTGGGATATACATGTATGTTAGAAACACGGTCAGTGTAGGTCATTTCTTTTTTTTTTCAATGTAATCACCGTTAAAGCGTGTTTTTTTCTGGGATAAACTAAATGTTCATTATAAATGTTTTTGTATTTGTGTATCTTTTAAATTAAAGTAGGTTGTATTGTCATCTTTGCCCTTAAGCATTGAATACTAACATAAAGTCCCATCATATATTATCAAACTAAGTGTACGTGTCGAAAGAAAAACATGAACAGTGCTAAGTTTGGAGTTTCATTTAAAACAGGTTTTATAAAGCAACCAAGAAAACATTTGACTAAATATGCAATATTGATTCGGGCTAAATGGCTGTAATATCCAGATCATTCAACTTGCGAATGTAAATATAAGTATGTTATTGCCTTCAGTATTGTTAGACATGGACCAACAACGGTGACTTTTTAAAATATTTTATTAACAGTTCAATAAATGAATTACAAATGCAAAATGCAAACATATAATAATGTGTTTTACAAGATGTGTTTAAAAGTTTATTAATATACTATCACAAATGAAATTCACTGGTACGGATGCTAAAACAAATATATACTGACCATTAGGTAAAAACGACAATGAGAAGAATACTTCAGCGACTAAAGGTATACCCAAGCTACGTAGCATAGTCATAGATGAATGTGATGTGATACACGTGTGAACATTTCATGTTGTAGTATAAAACGATTGCCGAACATGAAGCACTTTTAAGAGTATTCGTCATATTAAATGAAATCCCGCTTGAATAAAAATGAAATAGTAGTTCATGTTGCGAAAAATGATTAGTGGGAATGTTTTGTTTATAGGCCTAAGTGTCATTACGTTCGCTTAACTTAATTGTGTAACTTTCATTTAGTAAAGTGGTCATATTTGAGATTTTAAGTATAATTCAATATTTTCCCACTTGACAACGAATAACCAGGATTCGACTTAAACATCCGTCTGTCAATGTGATGAATAAAATGTACATCAATAGTCATTTATTTTATGCAAATAAGTAACACCTTTATTCCTATACAGAAAACTGTATTTATATCACCTATTACCCAATGGTCAGTATATTGGTAAGACGCAACATGGTGAACTAATACAAAAATAGAAAATATATAAAAATTATCAACGACTTTGGTGGGGTCGTATCAGCTAGCGTTTTACAAACGTCATGGTTCCCTCGCAAGAGTTTTGTAATTGTTTAACAATAGATGTGTCCAAACATTGTCTTGCTCTCTTTTCTTAACATTTTAAATGGTGAGTTGAAAGTGTAAACAATTGTTAGTATGCTACGATAAAGTCAAGTAAACTTAAATTGACCTGTCAACAACCCGTCCTCTTATACCGTTTTATGCAGACACGTTTTGTATTTATCTGCTATTTAAGCATTTGTATACAAATATAATCAAGTTATTTTGTTGGCAACGCATTTTATAAATAAATCATCAGTAAATTTTAATTATCATTTAAATGTCCGCCAAAACGCCGAAGAGACCGGGTATGAATGGCACTATGACATAATAACACTCTCAGCTAGTTAGTCCTGGCTGCTATTCCCATCCTTTCCAAACAGTACAAAGTCAAACACTGTCGATATGGACACGAGCATTACAATCAGATACACAAAGAAGAAGAACCGATCCAGCACGATAGCCACTAACTTCCACTCGCGAATAATCTTATCCTGCTTCTCCGTGTGAAGTTGCTTCTTCATCATATAGGCACAATGCGTTTTAATCTCGCGGATATCTCGAGTCAAAAGGTCTAGTTGGCGTATCTCCGCGACGCCATTTTCCACCAAACGACCGAACGCTCGACCTTCTTCACAATGATTCTCGTTTGCATGGCTGACGTCATTGACGTTTATTGACAGATGGCAATCGTTTTCCAGTGGAACACCTTGGTACTTTCGATCATTTGGGCGTTTGCCTGATGATTCGCGAACGTGACTTTGCATGCAAAACAAGCGTGCGAGCACCCCAATAACGATCTGGAAACATACAAGAAGATTATGTTCAGTTAAAAAGATTTTGGTAATATATTTAGTTCCAATACTATGAAATCCTTTATATATAATACTTCATTTTTGGCAAATACTTCATTTTTGGTATTAAACTTTGTACGATCTACCATGATTGTTGACACATAATGGATATTTATATAGAGTTTAGCTAATTTAACAAAGTACATGTAGTCATTTTTTGTCAAACGTAATTATGAGAAATCAGAAACTGTCACGTGGTTTATTGTTGTGCATCATTTTTATTATTTGAGACTTTTCGGGCCCTTTTTAAACATTTATACCACATACTCTAAGTATAAGGCGATAAGGAATTTAAAAATATAATAAAGGCCATGTTGTCAAAAAAGACAATAATCAAAAAGCGCGGAATTTACACCCGTCCTAAAAATCTTTTTGTATACCTTTTTGACGATCCAGGGGACCTCGGAGCGCGGTCCATGGAAGTAGAGGTTGACAACAATCACAGAGAGAAAGGCAGACAGCGTGATCAAAATCATGTTCAAACAGTAGTAGGCACCTGCAAACACATACATAAAAACGTTGCAGAGATCAGCTTTGTATTTCGTGTTAAGATTGTATTTAATGTGTATATTTTAAGTATTTAGAACTATTGTTTTTTTCTGTATTAAACTATTAAGAAAGTGTACCTTTATAATTAAAATTCAAGTATACCAAATCATGTCTGTGTGCCAAAAACATAACCAATCTAACTCATTTAACGTTTTGGCACTTAAACACTGGTAATAGAAACTACATTTCATGCACATTGATTGACTAACGTTTTACCTACAATTAACACCTTTTATAAATATGCACCTATTCTAGACTCAATATATCTAGTATGATACACCCCGATCTTGCAAAAAAAAATCATTAGATTTTACACGAGATATGAGTCATGAAGCCAACAGATTATCAAAACCTTTGCCGAAAACATGTTCAAAATAAAAAAGAAACAATTAGCAATACAGTCAATGTCTCAAAACAACAATAATGTATTATTTAATTTATGTAATTTAATTTATTTATGTAAAAAGTACAAAGTATGCAACGCCACCAAAAACGAGATATATCTGTGCACGCCCCTTACCAATAAGTGGGATAGAAGACGATGCAGGGGGCGTGGACTCGGCAAGCAAGAGAAGCAGCACGAAAAACGCCACGAAGATGTTCATACCTGCAAGTGAAGAACGTGAAATAGTTTTTTTACATGGAATGCAACGAATATAAAATTATACATAAAATATTGTGATATTTTCTAAAAAACCTAAAATTATCATATTTTATTAGAAATGAAGTCGTTTGTTTTAAATAAAGATATAGATATAAATATAATCAAGTGCAATCGCATACATATGTAAAATCATACTAATTATTGAGGTAATGCATTATTCCTGATACTTGTGTGAAACTTACGATTGCAAGGACAAACACAACTACGTGATTGCAGCCTAACAGTCAACGCAAGCAATTGCAAAATTACATTTCAAGCTAATCAAATTGCCTTTCCAAGCAAAAACATAATTATTGTTGCAACTGCAACTCCCCTAAATCTTTGCAATGATCTAAATAACTCATGCTTTACGCCAGATGATAGTTGTAAACATTGAATTTCAGAGAAACCCCTTTCATTTTAAGAAACCCTAATTTACTCTAACAAACCATGGTATTCGATTACAAAAGCGCAAATTTGAAACTGCTTGAATTATAAATATTGGTCAGTTCCGCAACTGTCAATCATGATCATTTATAACAATACATGGTCAATTTTTATCCAATGGATTAGGGTTATATTTTCAGGTGACAATCTGGCCTAGAAATACAAAAGAAAGCGTACTTTCTGTTTGTGATAAGCCGTATCACACGAACAAACGAATAGTACAGAAAAGGGAGGAGTTCGAAGTTTTGCGGAACTATGCATTGCATTTGGTCAAGCTTGTACCGCGCGATTCCTGATTTCGCATCGTCTTACCTAGTTGCATTTTAGCTGGAGACTCAGGAGGAAGCCAGAACAATACGAGCGTCAACGAAGACAGCAATATACACGGAAGTATCAAAATATAGTTGTAAAATGCTGGCTGACGTCGAATGTTCAAATAAAACGTGATATCCACAAACGGTTCTCCTGGGCAGCATAAATACTTTATCACATTTCTCTTGGCAGACGAATGGTAAATACTCCATTCATTGTTCTCAATGTACTCTGTAAGATCAAAGCCTTCTTCGCCTTCGTACAACAGTTCTAAATTAATCTTGCTGCCGTCGTACGTCCATGATCCGAACTTCATCTTGCAGATCTGCGTGTCAAAAGGGAAGTACTGGATGTTGATGGAGCAGGATGACTTGAAAATGGCCTGCGGCAGCCATTGGACGCCCCCATCATGTGTGAGCACCACGAAGGCATCTCGCCGCTCCTCGAGTCGCTCGTCCGCACTAAAAGCAGACAGAAATACAGTAATATAATGATAATTGGAAAATAAAAGTGTGATATTTAGTAATATTGCACAAAAATGGTAGAATTAAAAACAAATAGTGATGTATGTCTGAACAATTATTTAATTTGTCATGATACCTCTTTTACTATACAATATCTTTCAAGTTATTTAACACAAGTGTAGGCCATGAAAACTTTCTCCTAACTTTATGACATTATAAGTGTTTTTACATCAGATAAACACTTCAAACCTTATCAAATTTGATGTTGTAATCTAACTACAAAATGATTTTGCCAAAGTTACCGACATTACGCAATAATGAATACATATTAACAAGCCCTGACTTTATAAAGTTATCTTTTTCACAAGTCTTGTGGGAATAAGTTATGCCGAAAACGATGTTTTTGATAAGAGATAATGTGTTTTCCAATAAATATAAAGAACTTATCAATCGAATTGACAGTTTGGGTCAACAAAACATGCGGAAGAAACCATAAGTCATATCAATCATAATATAGCCCCCGCAGAGCAAGCCCACATTCTAAACGCTTTATTACTCCTTTTTTGCTTCAATGAAATACAAGTTGATGCATATAGCATGCGTTGGCCTTTTTATATACAACAATTATTATTATAGGAATGCGTTAAAATGTATGCAATAATATGCTTTATGGCAATTCACGATTTATGCATTTTCAGTATAAAAAACATTAGGATTTTAGGGAAGTGATTCCCTTAAGATTAGTACAAAACCTGCACGTACTAATTATACAGTTTGATGTCAGGCAGCCATACTTTGGATGCTGGCACCCGGACTTTCGTTATGTTACCAAACAGCTGCGGATCCCAGCGTAAATACAGGTCCTTCCAAGCCTAAACAAAGAAAATGAAATATTTCAATTAACCTTTTTCTTAGTAAAATATGTATTTATAAATTAAATGCAAATTGTTGAAATATAATTTTAAGTTGACCCAATATAACAGTGTTAGGAGTCCTTGGTACAATGGGATTTTAATAGCTACATACATTCTAAAAGGAGATTTTGTACGGGTTGCATTTTCAAAATTTACTTTTTGACCACGTGACATAGTTACTGGCCTAGCAATTTTATTTTATTTATTTTGACTAAGGCCGTCATATAGTGTTTTTAGTTTTAACATATTTTACCGAACAGTTATTTAAGGATAAGTAGACGTATGAAAACCTTGTGGACGACGGATGGACAAAAGCCGATCAAAATGCAAATTTGGCTAACTTTGAGCGTCTACGTCGTAATCATAATGTTCATCTTTTGCTAGTCTTACTTACATATGACGCCCATACGTTTGTCGACAGCACCTGATTGCGTTCATCCAGGTCGAGAATTTGGATCAAGGTCAGGCCAAAGTAAACATCCAAGGTGCTGTTTTCAAGGTCGATAGGTCGACCTTCTCTCCCACGAGTTTCATATTCGGACAGAAGGGTTCTAATAAGTCGCTTCTCGTGGCACGTCTCAGTAAATGCTGAAAAACGACAAAATGCAAAATGTAACAATGTTGCCATTTATACCATGACAACGTGGTATTGGCGCACAGTCTACTTAAATAAAAAATTAGTTTGCCTAAACACACGATTCTGCAAATTACGCTGCGTGAATGCTTTAAACGTTTTAGCGGGGGAACAAACCATGCAATATAACAACATAATCCCAATAAATTCAAACCTCAGTTTCTCATTCTATGAATAATCTAGAAAGTAATCATTTACTTTCGTTAGTCATGTATATGGTGTTTCTTTGTCTTGTGTTACATATGTGTAACCACAAACCCAGGCATCAATTGTCACCTTGTAATAAGCCGTTCTCTGGTTTATATTGTGCGGGAATCGCGTTCATAATCGACAATCTAACAGGCATTTAATGAACGTTGCTATGTATAAATCAGAAGAGTTGCAATATACAAAAGTTAGGAAACCACAGAAGACAAATATCTATGAGCGAATAAAATGAGAAGCAATCCGAAGTTAAAGTTTAACACTTAAAATGGTACAATATGTCTGTTCACTTGTAAAGAAACTAGTATCCTCTTAAAAATAGAAAATAAATAATGTATTATATATATAAACACTATGATTAAAGTAATTGAATAACTTAACTACTCTATTGTCAAATATAAGCATGCTGTTTCAAGAATTATGTCAATATAGTGACATAACATTATGATTGGCAAATATGCAAGAGATAGCAAAATGGCCCGTGCAAAAACCAACACACAGAAAGACACACAAACACGTAGAACACCATGACGCATCATTAGAAAAAACTTGTTTTGTGTTTTTCGGATTTGTTTTCTTTTTTCTTTATAATTTCTTAAATGAACTGCCTTTTTATGCATTGTTGTAAGACTGCTGGGATATACTTAAACAAAATCGTTCACCTATTTTACATACGCTGTGCAAATCTTACACATACACCAATATCGTGATCCTTAACTTAAGCAAAAAGGAATTTCTAGTAATACAAAACAAAAATAAAACCGCAACTAGGCGTTTCAATGTCGTTCGTCTGAGCAATAAAGTTGTTGTTCACTTTTTGCACTATACAAAAAAGCTAGTCTGCATATAATCGTATTACACTTTACATTTTGTTTCGTTATCAGATGCAATAACGGAAGCTCTTATTTGATATACAATGTTCTCGATTTTGCATTTGACATGTACTCAGTACACTTTTATTTTTTACATTTCTATTTACTTGTTTAGATCACTTTCACGATTACAATACATTTTAATGTTAGTTATCGCGACTCCATGTCTTGATTAAATTAACATGGCTCAAACAACAAAGACAACACATGAATATTCACCATTTTTGTAGTTTGTAAATATGCACAATTTACTGTAATTAGTGCTATAAACATTGCGCGTGAAAGTTTATTTCAATATGCTATAATACGTATAATAGAATATCGAGCAAATTGCTCAACAATTTATCAATGTATCCGTTGTACACTCCTTCTTGATCTCAAAATAAAAGGTTTGGTATAAAATAGAAAATTTCAGATCTCATTTGTAAATTAATGATATAATACTTTGCCATACCGGTCAGCAAACTCCACCGACATCTCAATCCATTGTTGGGGTCAGTCTGGCTGGTCAATTTAGTGTCATAGGGCCCTTATAGAGGCTATTTTGTATACAGTCCTATTTAAGTAGTTATTATTTCTGTGGAAGATTTATAACAATCTGTATCATAGATAGACAAACAATAGGCTGGGCTTGTACAGAAACCAAATGTGCAGTCACACTACAACGCATGCCATCAGCATATGCCAGCGTAAGGTCTTACGCTCGCATACGCAGATATATGATAAGGGTACGCCGTGCAAACCTCCTCATACGCTTACATAGTCAGGGTACGTTATTATACTCTGATTTTGTTGCACATGTTCAAACAATTCAGCGTATGCTGTAGATAAAACGTTGCTCATACGCTCATCATACGCTAGGCATACGCTGGATACGCTAGTCGGTGCTATTCATAGCCATACGTTCACATATGTTATGCACATTTTACTTATACGCTCGACTACGTTTTGCATACGTTACTCATACACTACACAGAAGTACTATGATACGCTGTACACAGTGTGACTGCACCTGAAAGGTTAAGTGGCCGAGTACCAACATTGTCGATGCTTGAACTGTTTTGATACTCTAACCCACACTTTTTCGGCACACCATTAAGGAAGGGTTCGATTTCATATCGTCCATAATAAGTTAAATACTATACCCCTACATCATGCATTTATTTACTTACTCTTTCTGAATAGTTTGGGTTAAAATAGTAACATAAGTCGCCTATTAGTCTATCTTGCACATGTTATGGCCCTGTTTTACTAATGATTAAAAGCGTAAGACGCGTAACTTGATTGAAGTACTTTTGCAGAGAGACTTCTTCAAGCAAACAAATACATTCTGCGCCATGTAATAAGAAAGCAGTTTAATATGTCTTGTGAGATTTGCATAAACGATGAACAAAACGACAACGTGGAACCGATAATGATAATTACAACATTTAAAACATCAAACACCGTCTTATATTACCTAACGCGGCAGACACTGCAAGCATTTTATGGCATGTTCCATTTTCAGACTCATTGTTACAGACTTTTACGCATTCATAGTTCCCGTTTTATGTGACCTTGGGACAACTTATAAACTTTGCAATAAGACATGCTTGGGTGAGAGGAACGAAACCAGTGAATCGTTAAAGTTTTAATCATTTAGTTACCGGTTTATAACAATACGTATGCTCGGATAATGGTGTAAATTATTAAAAGCATTGAACTTTTCCTGACGGCAACTTTAATAACAGAGCTTGCATAAAACAGAATGCATTTGCATTCATATACCATATAATATATATTATCTTATTTTTTTATCTAATTTAAACTTGATATTAATAATAGTCAACAGTGATACATTCGTTAAAATAAAAAAAACTAATGAATAAATAATGCATTTTTGAAAATGATAAATAACCGATGGGAACAATGTTGTCAAACATAGCTCTGGTTGGTGGTTTGGAATGAATGTTTGACGCACTGCTTTTTGACATGTTAACAATTTGCTTTTCAATAATTAAGCCTTTACCGCCTAATCTATCAATCTAAATGTTTAAACTACTTTTTTTAGTCTATAACAATCACTTAATGATAAAGTAATCAAAGTATAACCGTAGTTTTTGAAAAGTAACATTTTCACATTACATGTTCATTTTTCAATTAACATTTTAATGTATTTACCACTATCCTGTTGTACCATTCGATCGTTTTTCTCAGCGCAAGAGACATTGGATTTTCTTGGCTTAAATAACTTTATAAGTATAAAGATAATAAATTATCACATTGTGACATTGTGTACACATATTTACTTTAAGTTAGAACTAATTTTTTATTCAAATATTCTTTTCAAGGCCCCATAACGTGATAGTTTGGCATTGATCTGATTTAGAATTAAACGATTCGATCCAACCTATCCGGCACAGTTGTTCGAGATGAGTATTGCCAAAATTGGTCTAAGTTGGGGAGGGGCGTTCAAAAGTGTCATTAGTCGGCCTACTACTTAGTTTTGACATCTTGTATACAATGTATTGGTGTTTGAGTTTTCAAAGAACAATTGTAACCTAATAGACAGACAGACATATATTATATTTTGATATTTACAAAATTCATCATCTACATACATATAAAATCATATAAACTGTCAACGTGATTAACAATAAAAGTGCTAGTATTGTGGTCTTTGCCACACAGCAATGTCAAATGATAATAAATAAGAATAAAATCATTTTAAATAATACAAAATGTTATACTGGCCCGATTTGGGTGGACAACCAAAAAGACGAAACAAGCATTTGGCTGATTGAAACAGGTTCGAAAACGGGCTCAAGACGGACCCAACCTCTTTAGCTACGGTTGACGTGTCCTGTCCATGACATGCTTTTCTTAACCTTAAACTCAGTGTCCGTCAAAGTCCTAACATGATTAAATAAATACTATTTTGTCAATATAATGTTCTTTATGTAACAATAGTTACATGTCAAGTTGTTTTTGTGGTTCAATTTAATTGATATGTCATAAACGTTGGCAAACATAGTATTACTTGATTAAGAAATCAAATCATTTTAAACATAAATTATTGTCATTGTTTACGTATTTTAATTATTTAGAATTGGCCTGCTAAATATGTTTTAATTTGTTGATGGTCGTTTTATGTAAGACGATAAAGCTGAATTTGCAAACATAAAAATGACATAAAGACGTTTGGCATTTGGTGTACACAGACATTTAACATCATAGAACTTACTTTCAGTGTCATTAAATAATCTCGTGTGGTTAAGTGAACCAAAAGTGGAAACCACTTTCATAAGACACAGTTGGACTAGAGTCCAAAGAAGCTCCCGCATTGTACATAAAAACGCATGAACACTAAACATCCATCTTATAATTCCTCCCCAAACACCTTTGCGCTACTACTATCACATTAAATGAACTTCAGGCAGCGGGTGTCGGTCTTATATCAAAAGTTCTACACTTTAATCCCATACGCTGGCAGCACTCGATCGTCCTATCGTCACTTACAGCGTTATGTTTCCTGTCCAATACCTTCCTAAACTACTCGCACGTACAGGGTGATTGGAAATCTATGGTTCAGTCGTGAACGACCTGCCAAACACAGGGCGACGTGTGTAACTGCTGATGTCTCTATCAACGTAATAACTCCGCAATTCGAATCAATTACATAGTAAGTTTATGTGTATACAGTTTACAGTTTTTCTGTTTTTATTTGCCATTTTAAACCAAGGTTTCTAAAGATTAAAGTATGTGAACATTGTTGTTTCCGCAGAATTGTAGAGCCTAACACAAACACATTCAATCGTCTTGGAGGTAGGCTGGGGAGTATCATGTTTCCATTTAATATTTTTTCATCTAGTGCTTTGTATACAGAATAACGTAAGCGTTACACAACGCTTAATTGCCAGCGTATGGCTTGTTATTATATTGATGTATAATAACAGCGTACTTACATTGTATTATTAGAAAATAAAACAATACGAACACGAATTTTGGAATTATTAGTTACATAGCACCACTTATGCTTTAGAACAGAAAAAAGAGAGACTTAACGTACCGAAGTATACGATTACAATAATCATCAGGATAACGTTATCATCGTATACTTATAATTGTTAGTCAAGTCAAGTCAAGTTTCTTTATTAACATCCAGTCTGCACACGCAGAAACAAGGCGTACACAATTAATGTATTTTTAATTTAAAGCATGTGATGGTGGTAATGTTTTCAATTTCTGTGCTAGCGTAAACAAAGACAACATTTTAAGCATTTTTGGAACAACGGCAGTGTTGTAAAATACATTTCGAAGATAAAAGATAAAATAATATTATTTTTATAATAGTAAGAAGAGAGTCATAGTTCATACTATTGCTAATGCGTGTATGGAGAGAATAAAAAATATGTTTAAAAAAACAATTATGTACCAATGTTTTACAATCTCGCGTCAGGCGTTCGCGTCTCAACCAACCTTCTTAATTAGGCTTGGTTAAATATATACACTATATATACGTCTATGGTAAGATGTAAATTAGATATTTGACCAATTGAAGAAAAACGTAATTGTTGTAAGCGTTGTGTCATGACAGTTAACGATGATGCTGGAGATAAATTTTCCTCAACACCTAATACAGTTTAACTACATTACAACTACCGTCCCAGTGTGTGTTATCATAGGTCTCCTACGTTGAAATCGCAAAATGGCAAACCTCAGCAATATTGAGTCGAAGTAGACCCCATAATAATGTATGACGACACATGGCAAACTTAAACTATTGCATAATGTGTTAACAAATATTTGTCTACTACATTTATTCCTGGGTCCTTCTATTCATGTCACCTGTGTCACATTGATCGAACATATTGGCTATTGAATGCATTTGCTGTAAATAGTCTATGTATGTGTCACTTCCTTGCCGGAAATACGGAAGAAGCTGATGTTTGTTGTCGATACACCCAGTTTATTACAAAACATAACATATTGAATATATAGCAAGTTTGACCCTTTTACTCAATTAACCGTTAATAATAGATACTGCTTTTCTGTGGGTAACCATTTAACTCGTCATTTACAGTAAATAAATTGCTCCAAAATGTCTACATTACTGATGCCACTTTTGTAAAAGTTGTATTACTAACATACCCGGTATGACCAGGACATTCTGTAGTATTACAAAACTTTTTAATTTTATTAAAGTTAGCTTACTGGTCAAACTAGAGAATCGTTCCGAATGTATCATAATTTGTTTAGCTAGCAGGGAAACTTAAAGCGATAAAAAAGGGTTGAATCATGAATATTTGTTATAAAAATATTTTGTTCATTAACACATAAATTAGGCATTTCATTTTTTTCATCCTATCAAAAGAACAAATCCACAATGTTTAATTGCAATCTCAAGAAAATGTTTGTAAATATGTAAAAAAATGTTACATAGATTTTTTTTATAAATTGATAAACAATTAAGGTGTTTTTTGAAGACAGGTTGTTTGATGTTCTCCATTTTCTATGCATGATACTGAAAAATAAGCATCGTATCCATGCTATAATTAAAGATGTTGAGGTTGCAGTTACTTAATTATTCAATTACACAAACTCGAGATAACCCTTCACGTTGAGGTGTAAGCTTCAACTTTTACTTTCGGCATTTTTTTCTAGACAGAACAAATGCGATATACCAGAAAGATATGTAAACATACTCTGCAATAAATACCATTCCTCGTTCGTATTTAATAATACACGCGGGCAATCCCTTTGGCAAAATGTTTCCTTGATAAACAATGTATTATGATGGTGTTTTGTTTGTCCCTGTGGGCCACCAAATGCACGATTAACGATGTGCAACAACAAGCGTGGTGGGCGATATTATATGTCCAGGGTTAAAGTAAAACACGTAAAAAGATTATGGTCAAATCAAAGATTATGGTTAACAATACATTGTACATACTTTTTCTTTCGCCCAGATTGTTTTCAGGCTAATTTTAAATCATAATTTAGAAGATGGTCCTACTCTCCTAAGGATAAGAAACTGCCAGTCATAATTATCATACATGTTTGAATTCAAGCGATATTTTGGTTTGATTTGTTGCTTTATTTTGTTGACCCTAAACCAATTTATTTGTCATTATATATTACCATCTCTTTTGTAACGCTGTTTTATTTGAAAAAAAGTTAACATACTGCAACCTTTGTGATCAACTATTAGCGTATCAAGATATAGATTTAGCATCTTCTTGCGTGTTTATTTGTGCGGTAATCCTAACTGACTGTTGCTGATTTTATCTTGGAACATAACCGCGAAATTCCCAGATGTTTTGAAACCTTATCCTAAAATGTATTAGTTCCTCATCACCATAACTTAGAAAATATAAAGAAGAAAACATGTATTGTAGATAAATTACATTACATAGATCTCTTAGCAATTTTTTTTTTAACAAGATGTTTGAATAGTTCGCTTTTGTTATGTTATCAATACTGTTATGGGATGCGAATATGTATTTTAAGGTATGACCATCCTAATGGACTATGAAGGATACACATTTGTATTTTTTATCAAAAAAAATAAACAAGTTTTTTCATTAAAATGTGATATATATTATGCTTTTACTTTTAAACCGTCGAAAAATCTTTTTAAAATGCAAGTTGCCTATATTTGCTTAAATAAAATTAAAGGGAAGTAATTTTACATC
>Ga0224511_10000386_pt1 | contig 20284 bp, 7 predicted proteins | sample SF_May12_sed_USG_2_FD_169988 | JGI IMG/M metagenome (GOLD analysis project Ga0224511, IMG submission 169988) | Sediment microbial communities from San Francisco Bay, California, United States - SF_May12_sed_USGS_8_1 | ecosystem: Environmental > Aquatic > Marine > Sediment | place: USA...
TACCAAAGATGCCAGGTCATCTTAAAATATGCAATTTTATTTTAATTGAGGAAAAGCATCAATCCAAAACACATGTTTAAGTACAGTAAATGAAAACAGTAAATGTAACCCGAATACACTATGGGAAGTAAAAAAAAGACATACTCTTAATGAAACTATTAAATACTCGACACATAAAAAACAAAAACAAAGAAATAGAATAAAATTCATAGATGCAATAGCGGGTTTATAAAACAAATAACTAAATGTGGTAATTAAAATGAGAATATTAAACAATTTACTTAATAAAAGAAGGAAGATATATTTTAAACATCGCTAGGAATTAATTTCAAAAACTATATACAAAACACAAAACAATAACGATAACAATATGAGTTTATAAATAAACTCTATGAAACAGATTAAAACAAAATTGAAGGAAAACATACTGCAAATGATTGTTATACTGCCCTTCAAAACATGGAAGAAAATAACAGTCATGGCTCAGATGGTTGAAGTGTAGAATTCTACACGTCTTATAAACTCGATAAATTACTCATTTGAGAGTAGCAGCCTAACATACATTCAACAGCAATGAATATAACCCTTTTAACAAAAGCTGGAAAAGATCTCAAAAATATTAGCAACTGTAGACCGTTTAGCTTATTAAATGTCGACTTAAAATTGTAACAAAGTAATAGCAAACAGAATTAAATCAGTTTTACAAAATTTAATTAAAAGCAATCAAACAGGTTTTATGCAAAACACAAAAATATAGTTTTTTCTAAATGTCTGTTGCGCCATGGTGTTGTACGTGTTTTTGTGTCGTTAGTTTTTGTACGGGCCATTTTGTCATGGTGCCCTTGAACTTGACATATCTACATTGTTTACAACATTTTTTCTTTGAACATCTCTTCTATTTATAATATGAAAAATAGATATAAAGGTGAAAATAAAAGAATCGGTGTTGAAATTGTTTAACAACTAAACTTAAACAATCAACCTGGACAATTTATATTATAGTATTCGCAGCTTTTGGAAAACCTTTTGATGGCCTCGATCATGGCTATATATTTTCTGATTTTGAGAAATATAACTTTGGCACACGAATGGTTAACTGGATTAAAAAAATTGACAACAATATATCTACTGGCCATGTACCCATTATCGAAAGATTTTAGAATATATTTTTCTTTTATTCATTTCTTACGATTTTATTTACAATAAAAAAACCAAGGTAAATTCTTGAACTTTCGATTTCAACTCAAATGTCATGTTTGTATTGAATTCGCGGTAATAACATAATGACCATTTTCCGAAGTTTTTGTCAAAATCGAGACCAATTGCCGAACAAATATTTGAAGGTATTATGTGTGATTTTATTTTTTCAATTGCGCATTGCTTTAATCAAAATACGCATTTAATTGGCTCTTCTTCGTTTACATTACACACAGAAAGCATTCACTGGAAGTAACACTAGTCAAAAAAAGCAATGTAACTTGCTATGTGACACACTACAATTGTGTGTCCAATTACGTCATTCAATAGAATTTATCATTACCGCTATGTTTAGTAACATTGTGAAAGAATTGAACTAAAAATAAAAGAAGATTTTTTGAAATGCTTTGGGGAATAAAAATAAGTTGAATGTCAAAGCCAAAGTTTCGTAAATTTCTATTTTAATTTTTATCGTATGCGCACTTGTTAGTCGATTCCCCCAGACGGACGTGACCCCAAAACTGCAAATAAATATTTCATTGGTCCATATCTTGGCTATTTTTCGTCTGACGTATGTAGCATCTTCAACATAACATCAATTTAAAGAGATATTTTGCATATGTACACAAATAATAATAAAATTGCACGAAATTAAAATAAATAAGAGTTTTAGCTTATTCTTTCGGTAATGTGTACAAGGCCAGAAATAAAGTTTTCAATAATCATGGCAATTTTTCACCAAAACAAATATCGAAAGAAATTTAGACCAGGTTGTTCGTTGTCTTCCATAAAAAATGTGCGTTGAAATTCTTTAAAATCTCAAAGAATTTAACGTTAATATAAAAAGAATTAAATTTGGCAATAAAAAAATTAAACAATAATCATTTGCAGATGATGCTACCTTTTTCAACAACGGTGATAAAGTCTCTTTTAGACAACTCCTTGAAACCTTAAATGCATTCTTACAAGTATCTGGCCTTAACCTGAATACCTATAAAACAACCATTCTGGGTTCACTAAAACATTCAACCCTTACACACATGCCAAACAACCAATTCATATGGACAAATACATCAGCAAAACTCTTTGAATTACCTTTTATGGTATTCAAGAAACACTTATAATTAAGAACCACAATTGAATGAACTGAAAATTTGTTTTAAGCAGTGGCAACACATAAAACTTGCACTTATGGAGAAAAATACTGGTATTAAAACGTTTAATTAACTTTAGACCTTTCTCTTAGAAATTTCCAGTGAAAAAAATGGTTAGGGAATTCTTCCGAGAAGTACTCTCCTAGTTAAATATAAAATTAAAGAAACTTATTTGTGTGACTTATGTTATAATAATGACGAAACTATAAGCCATCTTTGCTGGGATTGTACAAGAACGCAAATTATTTGGTACTATTTAACAGAATTTATACACCAGATAAAACAAGACTTGTATCACTTCATGGTATTCTTAAGGAAGTCATAAAACGGTTTAAATATTTAATGAAACTCCACAAAACGAACTATCTCTTTTACCCTTTCGTTAATTATATAAAAGTGAAAATAAAAATGTAGTCAATTATTGCCTAATTGGAAGACAAATTCGTAATCAAATCGGACTTGATGAAAATATGCATTTAAATTACTAAATACATGTGATTAATTGATGTATAGATGCAGTCATTCATATTATATTGATACGATACATTAAAAAATTACCTTCATATCCATTTAGACATTTGTCATCAGGTCAGTTTCTAGAATTGTTATCATTTATTTAAAAACTATATATACATGTATAAGTAATCTGCGTTACTATTTAAGCACTACTAGTGTAAAAATTGTTTGTACATGTTCTGCAGTTGCAAAACAACAAGATAATTGACAGTTACCAGTTGCCAAAGGACGGGAAAGGTTACGTCGTTCTGTATATCCCAAAGGTATGCACGTTGTTTTTTAGCTCACCTGAGGACGAAGTGCTCATTGTGAGCTATTGTGGTCAGTGGTTTCCGTCGTCCGTCGTCCGTCGTCGTCCGTCGTGCGTCGTGTGTCGTATGTCAACATTTGATGTTTGCACTCTAGAGGCCACATTTGCGAATGTTAGTTTAGACAATATCTAGGCCAAGTTCTAATATGGGTCATGTCGGGTCAAAAACTAGGTCACCAGGTCAAATCTTAGGAAATTCTTGTTAACACTCTAGAGGCCACATTTGCGACCCGATTTTGATGAAACTTGATCAGAATGTTTGTCTTGACAATATCTAGGCTAAGTTCGGATATGGGTTATGTTGGATTAACAAGTAGGTTACCAGGTCAAATTTTAGAAACATTTGTGATCGGATTTTTATGAAACTTGGTCAGAAGGTTTGTCTTGACAGTGTCTAGGCCAAATTCGAATATGAGTCATGAAGGGTAAACAAAGTCAAATCTTAGACAATTATTGTGTATAGTAGTAAAGCTTTAGCCTTCAGATTTAGACCTCCCATGAGTCGCCTGTTGTACATAAAGCGATGAAAAAGGGAACTCTATTCTGTCTCAGGTGAGCGTTCCAGGGCCCTCTGGGCCCTCTTGTTTAATTCAGTATTACGTCATAAGATAGACCGCGTTAGACGTTTTCCTTGTGTGGCGTCCTTTCTTGCGGAGATGGTTCCAGCTCTTCATTTGAATAGATGTGCAATAGGCAACACTCTGCATGTTTGGCAGTGTGACTTATTGCACGGCCTTGACTCCCCTTTGGGACTGTCCTGACTGGGTTTGCCCTGATGAGGATGTCTGTGAGGCTATTGGGTCTTCAGAAATGCTACTATCGCTTTCTCAGGGAAAATACGGTTTATTTTTGTGTTTGTTTCAATAGTACTCGAACTCATTTAAAAAGTCTAGTCATGCAAAGAAAATTGACATTTTGTTACATTTCATGTTTCATTCATTTATATGATTATTTTGTAATGTGTCTATTTCTTTATTAATTTATTGGAATCAGCTGTATTGTGGTTCCTTTGATTGATAGCCAAATATGTTTATGACTGGAAACTTACACAAATTTACATCGGACAGATATGGTTGTTTGATATGCAGCCGACATCGGTCCGACATCGAGCGGTGTTGCATATCCGATATCGTGACAACATGACAATGTCGGCAAAGTGTTGGCAATGTGTTGCCTACTGATATCTACTGATAAAAAGCCGATGTCGGACCGAAATAGAAATGCAAGGCGGCTCGGCATCAGTCCGATATGCAGCCGACATCGGGCCGACATTGGCTCTAATGTCGGCCCGATGTAGAAAGGTATATCGGCCCGACATCGGACTGATATAAAATCTTTGCTGGGTTTTAACCTTCAAGACCAATTAGGGGTATAATCAGACACACGCAGAAGACATTGACATTAATTTCGCGTGTTTGAATTTGCACTTAATGTAATTTTAAATTATGTCGTCTTGGCATCATAATCAGTATAGCATCGCAACTGATATTTACTTTTTAATAGCAACAGATAACGACGGGTGTACTGAACTACATGTTTCGACTGGAAGATCACTATACTGGGAGTAGAGAAAACCGACCACCAGCGATTGTAACTGTTTATGACTACTATAATCCAGGTAGTACGGTTTCTTTTTCTGTTTTTATACATCTTTTAAAAAGATGTTCTGTAGTTATACTAATAGTACTATATAATTATACTGTGCAATTAGATCATGATAATACAATATTCATCATAAACTACTCTCCATTGTAAAGACACATAAACGTCTGTATGCATTAGCAATCTTTATAATTACACACCAAGTGCACGTCTATTATGCACTCATTTGCCCGAAATGGTGTTCTTCTTCAATAAACCGAGGCTGCTGTATTCCCATGCATACTATGCTTTCTGGGGGCTTTCCCTTTTCTCAATTTAATTCGTCATCCGATGAAAACCTCTTTTAATCATGCAACCGTCAGTAGTTGTGAAACATTTTTTCCATAGTTAATATTTCGGCTTAGCCAAGATAGGGTGACCCCTTTGTGTTGCATATATGACATATTTTGAAGTTTGTTTAATTGTACGGGTTCACAATTGTGTGAAGTTACAAGGATGTGCCATGACTTGTAAAGAAGTTATGGCGTTTGATATTCATATACCTAAAGGGGCCTACGAGATCTACATTTCGTAACATAACATATCTTGTTAAGGACTTAAAATTATTTATAATGATGGATTTGGCGAAGAAACTATCATCATTTATAGACTTTAAACAGTTTTATGAAAAAGCTTATCTGATAATGCTATTTTTGCTGAGCTACAGAAAAAGCACCATCAAATCCATTTTTGACGATAATCTTTCGTTTAATTTTATTCAGTATTGTGACAACTTACCTGGAAAAACCTGGTGTGAAGCAATTATGTTATAATTTCATTTAATTGCGATATATCTAAACACAAATAAACAGCAAGCACCCCAAATAATAGCCTACAACTAGGCATACGGACTATTTAACATTTATATCGTTTTCTTTTATATATATAGAGAAAGGGCATACCCTCAAATTAACCAGAAATTACAAGGATCATATTCTGTTTGTATGTGAATTATAGCCAGAAATTGAAAACAGTTCCCAAACTAATAGAACTTCTTACTTCAAATTAAACTCTAAAAAAGAAACAAAAATGTTTGTACATTTTTAGGAGGGAACAAAAGAAAGCTATGTGAAGACAATCATTAATCTATATAACAATTGCACTGTATAACAAGATGGACATAGAAATATACATGTAATTGGATAAGTAAGTTAAGTGTAAGTGTAAGTTATACATAACTGTTTTGGTTTTATACCTATTGACTATTGACTCTAGAAGATGCATGATACAACATGATAAACATTAGCCAACACAGACTAATGCATTATTTTGAGTTTACATCAGTGAACCTGTCTTCCATTGGAATAAATATTTAATAATCCAACTAGTGTAATGTCTTACAGAAAGGTTGTTCTGAAGACAAAAAATAAGGCCACACTTTTTATTTTATGTCTTACAATATTTTTTTCAACATTGCGTACGGTAGATCGAAAAAAAGGTGTAAAATGTTCCAATTACCATTGTCATTCCAATCGGTGTTATTTGTAAGTACAGAGTATTTTAAGGTTAAAATGAGTTAAGTAAAAGACACAAGTAATATTTCAATCTTCAATTCCAATTAATAAACATGTTGTTGTTTTCATTTTTAATGACAAATTGTTGGAGTAAATCGATACATGTTTTAAATAAAAGCACCATCATATCTAATACAAATGTTAAAGGAGCTTTAAGTTTTGTCAAAGTTATACACAATTGTAATCATTAATTTATATGTTTTAACTGTTTTAATAGTTAATGACACATTGTTATATGAAATATTCACATGTTTTAAATAAAAATACTTTCATATCATGAAGTGCAAATGATACAAAAAAGCCTGAAGAACAATATGTTTGCTATAATTCGACTAGTTTTACAAATCACAGAACATCTTAGCAGAAATGTACTGATAGTTTCGTACTCGTAAATTTATACGGTTGGCAATTAAAAAAATCTGAATCTTAAAAAAAATCCATTTCTTGCAAAAATACGGTCGGGATTCTTGAAAGACGAAATATATAAAAATGTCTGGCCTAAGTGAATCACATTAAAAATTAAACAACAATCATGTGAAACCACTGCAACAAAAAAAAACAGAAAAAGTGCAAGAACATATTTTGACTTCCATACTAAGTACAGCAACACACGTAATTTATGACTTGGATATCAATGCATATCTTTTTCAAAGTCATCTGCTATAACACTGACATAAGTGGACGTGGGAACTCTTCTTGCTTCCATCATCATGCTCGACATTTATTGACTCCCACTCATGCCAACCAATCTGTATGTATGCAGTATGACTCTTTTTTGCCCCCGAAGGGTGGCATATAGTAATCGAATTGTCCGTACGTCCGTCCGTCCGTCCCGTTTTGTCCGGAGCACCACTTTAAAAAAATGCAAGGAATCAACATGAAACTTCATAGGTAGATAGATCTCGTTACGGAGATTGCGGTGAACAAGAACCATAACTCTAGACATCATACTTTTGGAGTTATTGCTCTTTGTTGATTTTCATGCTTAAATTGTGTCCGGAGCATAACTTTAAAACTATGCAAGGCATCAACATAAAACTTCATAGGCAGATAGATTTCGTTGAGGAGAAGTGCACAAGAACCACAACTCAGAGTTTCATACTTTTGGAGTTATTGCCCTTTGTTCATTTTCATTCCGGAATTTTGTCCGGAGCATTACTCAAAATGTATTCAAGCTACTGACTTGCAGTTTCATAGGCAAATAGATCTCATTAAGGAGAAGTGCAATGCACAAGAACCATAACATCATACTTTTGGAGTTATTGCTCTTTGTTGATTTTCATACTTGAATTCTACCCGGAAAAGTTTCAACAATAATGTAATTTGGTTTGAACTGTAACTTCGACATTCTTTAAGTTCGGTGTCAAAGCTCATTTGGGGCATTGGTCACGTTCTGTGACAAAGCTCTCGTTGTTATATATTTTCAAAGTAGCTACAAGTATGCAGTTTGCATATTCCCTTCTTAAACACTTGGGATGTGCAAGACATCCACTTGTACTGGAAATAATATATGACTTTTCTTAAAGAGTTTTGTCATAGTGTATTTCAGTTTTATGTTCGTCTTTACTGGCTTTCAAAATTGACATTTAGAGCATCTGTTTTAAAGCTACATTGTTGCATATTTTGCAAATATAAGATTCAGAGAATCCAGGTACCCGTTTATGTTTCACATTCTTGAACAACGATAATCTTATTGTGACACTTTAGTCCATTTTTCTTTGAACGTCTCTTCAATTTATAATTGTATAAGCTGTAAGCATTGGCTGATGTCTTTACCATAACGTACTTTCGTATATATTGAGTCTCCTTTTTTCTCTGATGCTGACAACAGTTTCTATTATGACGTTCCTTGCTTATTTCATGTGGAGTAGAACATTTGGATCCTTGTTAAGTTGTTTTATTGCTTAATTGACAGCATCTTTTTGTTTCTTACATGCATTTGGTTTTTACCAATTCATCTTCTCCCTGTCTTCTCTCTTTATCTACTCTCTTGATAGGTTCACGACTTTGACTCCTTACTTTGTGTGACCATGCTTGCTTTACACTGAATTTAAAGTCAGTTTTAATAAGTGCATGTGTTGGGTTGTTATTGGCACGGTTCTCCGTACCATTTTCATGTTGTAGTTAAGTTGGTAGACAATTCACCAAAAATCTTATAGGTCAGTTAAAGTTTCTTCTTTGCCTCTGGTGAAAGAGTCTTCAAAATGCCATGAAGTTAAATGTGAACCTAGAAGACTGTCAGCTTTTGCTGCTCTTCTTTGTTGGTGGTGCTCTAGCACATTTAACCCCAATGTCATCACGCTGTATTGTGATTCTCGGGATTTCAATGTGGAAGGCTCTGAGGTTTTGCTCTGTGCCGTCTCACTATCTGGACTTATTCCAGGCACTGTTTTGTCATTTCATTCTTCTTGCTTTTTCAGTTGTATTCTTAACATCCATCTCTGTTTCTAAAAACATATTTTTTCATATTTGCTTTAACATGTCAAATCTACTGAAAACTGTTCAATATTACCTTTTTGACGGTCATTCTTCGTGTATAGTCTATGGCTAAATTTCACGTGATCTTCTTATATTTTGTTTGCATTTGCTTTATTTGTTGAGTGCAGTGAAATTGTTTCCTTTCAAGATCCTTCCGTCACAGTATTTGTTTTACTTCCATGATAACTTTTATCCTTTTTTGTCCCCGCTTATTTTAATACACTTTTATCCAACACATTTTGTCACTATTTGTAGAGTTTATATTTCATAGTTTGTGCCATTAAATGGTCTCTTTTCTTTTTAGGTGTAGACATTTTGGTAATTTAACACACATGTGCTCAATAAGGTGAAAACAATGAATAGCACAGTCACATGTATGCATGTAATGTTATTAGTAGAGTCCATAGGCCTAGTAATGTTGTTAACTTGGTAGGGTATTATTACTCAATAACCAAAGAAGCATATTTTGCATTCAACTCAATATGATAAAACAACTTTAAACTGCAGATATAAAACTTTTTTATGTATCTGTTTGATGAAATTCACCTTCACATTTAATAAATTGTCTTTAAAATAAGGTTTTTGAAAATGAAAACACGTTCATATTGAATAGTGTGTTTAATTGAATTAGAAAGGTATTTCAATAAAAGAGAAGAGAAAAAGAGGAATTGTCCTCAAATATGCATTATTAGTTTAATTTAAAAAGGTTTCAGTGGGGCTACGGACGGCAAAGTTTTGTCCACATTTAATGCATAATGTAAGACAGCAGAAAATAATTTTCTGAGTGTTCTCCATACCATTCCGTGAAAATGTATAAGGATTTGTGTTAATTGTTACTTCAGATTATACAAAAACGTGCTTTGTTCTGAGTCATGCAGAAATTATATAAAGACAGTTTTGTACTTGGGATCGGATTCTTTCATGGATAAAAAAAGTACTCAGGAAGGCAAAGTCATTGAATCAGTAAAGGGCTGTGTCAAACACGGTTAATGTTATATAAAACAATCAGAAGTGTGGAAAAACATCGAAAAGTATAACGAGCATACATTTAATTATTGTTAACAAAACGAAAAAAAAAAATCACATATTTCATTTTTTGTAAAAAAATGTAATCAAAAGGAATTATATCTCATTTAAGAATAACATGAAATACACAGTGTTGTTTCTAATACATGTAAAGTAGTGCAAGCTTGTAAAACATTTTACGAAATACATGCAACAGCGTGTATAACCAAAAAAAAACAATGTTGCTATGTTCAAACATGTCTCATATAATAATCAATAGACAAAGATATATACAAGTATGCATTTCTAAAAAGCTTATAAAAAGATCTTTTCATTTGTTCATCAAAAGATATTAATGACACAGCTTTTAATTTTTTCATATAACACTATAAAAACGAAAAAAGTCACATTATCCTGGCTTAGCGCGTCAACTATTTCCTTTCTAGTTAGTATAAGCTTCCCACCCCAGTCCACAACATGTGAAACATTATTCTGTTTTCTTTATTATGTTTGCTCGCATTTGCTATTTCTGTTATATTAACAGTAAAATATTGTCTAGTTGTTTGTTTTAGTTTAAGATGGTGAAAACATTTCGGAGCCATACGCAATTTTGATACCTTTCTGTATATTAAAACTGTTATTGTTCAACCAAGAAGAAACAACTCCGTGTTGGATATTGTTGTCATTGCTTTTGTAAACACCTGAAATTAAATACATTGTTCGGTGATTTAAGAGACAAAGTATGGTGCAGTGTCGATTATATGTGAGACAAATCTTAACGTAAAAGAAGATGAATTGTTTAAATACAGTCAAAACGTACGTAAACCGACAAGATAACAGAATTCAATAGAGTTTTACTCATTTTTACTCATTTTTATATCGATTTACTGGTCACGTTTTCTGGCATTGAATCATGTTTACGAAAATCAAATATAAATAACCATAGCATGGTTGTATCCTTAAACATGTGTTTTTATTTTAAATATTACAATGCATATAACCCCTATCATATGGGATTTTAAAACATTGGACTTGGATTTTGCTAGTACTTAAAGGTAAGTTTTGTTTACTTTTTACATTTTGGGGAGAAAATCAGAAGAACGTATATAGTTCAGTTATGTATACACAACCGTGCTTTATTGAGTATTTAAGCACGGCTGGTTTCTTCTTTGGTTATATAGAGAAAAACGTTGATCGTATTAGAATTATAGATTAGTTATGTACAGTGTAACATAGGAAGAGCATGTGTAGGCTTTGCTTTTTGTGCTGTGGTGCTATATTCTATACGTGACCTGATGAATCGCCGAAAGCTGCGTGTATGGTCTCTGTGACAGTCTGTATAACAGTCAGCTCATTATGAAGCATATCCGTGATAAAATATGTATGTGCCTCTTCGCAAAAAAAAATATTTGCTTCAAGTGTATAGCTGTCGCAACGTACCTGACCATTTGCTGTTTTCAGGAGCACATCAGATATTGTTTTTGTCTTTATATGCGATTAAAAGTGACGTTCCCCGTGTAAAACTGGCTTAGAAAATGTTTGCACAGTTCCTAATTGAACACTTAGTTTCTTGTGATGAGAGCTGAATTCAAGCAAAACAGCAAATCAGATCCATGTGTTCGTATGTCAACAAATGCATTAGATACAATGTCAATGAAAACAACAAGGACATAAGTCCTTTTATGTTATGAGCGCAATACGGTGGTGTGCTAGACGACGACGACGTTAGCTCCTTTATGCATTGTCATTATTTTACAGATAAATCGTGCAGTAAAACCTACAATTTAGCTGGTAAAGGAACTATCGTCGACTTCAGGTGCGAAGACGGAAAACAGTGTAAATGCGTGAGTAAGTGAACATTTTACACATTCGTTTTTCCGTTTTAAGCTGCTGGAATAAACTTAATGATTTAGACACATAAACCATAAGTTATCTTTTTTTGCTATTTCTATTTTTATACTAATTGTATTATATTTAATTACTGTATTTATAATTAAAACCTTTAATGTTTTATTACATAAATGTCATATTGTATAAGTGCATACACATTAAGAAAATTATTTAACTGTGTCCTTAGACAGTTGCCTTTTAAACCTGCTTCGCGCAATGTTATGAGTTTTAATATTTTTCAGAAAATGTGTGTACATGTATTTCCTGAAAGGAATGAAGTTATTATACGCATAACTATAATAATAATTTGCCTGTAGCTTAAATACTATTCATTAAGGAATGTCGTACATTTACTGTACTTAACCGTTACTTGATCGAAGCATTAAAATTAAATGGTTTTGAAAGCAAAGATGCAATAAAAACTAACAATCCACTGTGACAATCGATTAAAGGTGGTAACTTGACAGACCTCTCATTTTGTGGTCAAGAATTTAGTCAGAGCGCGTTTGCAATGACCGGTACGGGCGGAAACAATGTTGTATTGGTCTAGACTATTTTTTGTAAGGATAACAACGTAGATTTCCGATAAACATCCATATAAACATTTCAAAACATAGTTTTCTTAGCTCAGATATTGCGCATTTTAGCTTTAATTTATTTATCTTTTGTTCACAAGATGCCTAGATTTCATTTCAACACTTTTTGTGCACCATGTTTATGAAATTTTAGGCGAGTGTTCCCGTCCAGTGGAGGAAGAGATTGTTCGCTACGTACAACAGTTTGTTCGAAATAGAAAGAACGGTCTATCTAGTTTGATCCCGCCATATATGAAACTCGTAGATTACGCTTGCGACAGGTACAAAGCAAACTTAGGTGAGTTAAATTACATCTCATTTGAATGTCTATGTTTTATTAACGTTTGTTTAAAACAATTTTACTAAGCTAAAACAATATAATTGTAACTCTTACCCCATCATTCAACCTTATTGCCCACCAAATGATTATGACAAGTGTCATGTTGCAAGGCGCATTGTATATGTCACACTATTAATTACATTTTAGTATACATTGGGGACTTCTTCCCAAGGAATTCCCGTAGGCCAGGTGATTTACCAAAATAGTTTCTGTTGTTGCCATGGCCTAGATAGTTTTCTTGTTTTGGATATTATATATTATCAGTGTAATCTACCTTTAAGGTGTACACACTACGGTAAAATAGTTAATCTTTCTTTATTGAAACATGAGGAAGATATGTTTCCAACTTTTCCGGTAATGTAATTGTGAACAAAACACTATGAGTTGTATTTAATTTTGATAACGCGATATCTGATAGACATTAAGATTTTGGAGGTTAGTAAGTCTCGGTCAAGTAACTTTATAAGTCAAAACAAACCTTTTTAGACATTGAGATTCACAACCAATAAATGATATTAAATCAGAAAACTACTTTGTTTGAGTCATTAAATCGTAGTTAATATATGGAACAGATGAAACAATGTATACATATTTGACAAGACTTTGTGTATCGTTGTATGTTTTAAATCTGAAAAAGGAAGCATGGCTTTATGGCTGCAAGGCAAAGAACCAGCCTTGGTTTTATTGAATGTGGAGCTTATTATGAAACTGCATTTCTTGTCATTGCAGCTCTGAAGGTGAGGATCCTTTCATCCGGCTATAATAGTACTCGTCAGGTGAACACTGCGAGCGCCGAAGTTACGAACATTATCTTACGTGGTATGTAATTGACAAAAAATAAAACAATATCATAATATATTACTTCATTGATTATATGATTTCGTGTTTAATATAATTCATTGTTATTGTCAGAGAACAAAACAATGTTTTGCGATATGGATATGATTTATTGGTATAACTTCATGTGTCTTATTTGCAGAACATTAAAGATGTTATGCCTGTATCTTTTAGGTCAGAATTGTTTACATCTTACATTTTAACCATATTTAAGAAGCGAAACATACTCCCGTAAATATGAGAAACTGCCAAATGTAGTTGTTCATGCATGTAAAAATATATCAGAAAAATATCTGGCTCGCAAATTTGGCTTTGTTTGTTTACGTTTCGACCCATTGCGTCGAAACAGTCAAATGGCTTGACTACAATCTATTCTCTCAGTGGACTCGGTGGTGCAGTGGTAACGCACCAGCTTTGGTTGCAAGAGGTCCCGGGTTCAATCCCCGGCTCCGGTAAGCGTTTTTATGTTTGATTTTTTGTTTGTTGTTGTTGTGTTTTTGCTTTTTTGTCCAAAAACACATTATTTATCACAAAGGTTTGCAATTCCGTTTACCATATTAATTTATTTAGTATACTTAACATATTGCAAGATTTGTGACCAATTATAAGGGTATAAAGATACAGACCTAGCATCTTTAAATTTTTCATTAATATTGAAAATACGCAATACTCGTATTCAAAACATGTAATCAGGATTTTTACAAACACATTTAGATTGATGGTTTCTTAAGAATTTTGTCTTAAAAAAACAGTTCCATTTTATCTCATTGGAAATGCAAAAGCTGAATTGCGTGTGTTTACCGTCTTTTTGGACGTACTTTGGGGATGTTTAGGTACTTTTATTTTAGAATATTACCAAATGTGTAACTTCTTTGTTGAGCCATTTACATATTCAAATTAATTCACATTTACATTTTAATGATGAAAACATAAACAAGATAAGTTTACAATTTTTGGGAATTACAAAAGCTTTTTTGTTCTATTTGAAATTTTAAACATTAAACATGCCTTTTTAGCAAAATTAAACCCGTTTGTCACCTTGCTTGAATAAAAACTTTCCTTATTAAAGGACAAACCTGGTTTTGCCTATAGGTTCAGATCAGGTGGAGGTTGGAGATGAAATAGACATGGAATGGATGAAGACGTGCGATTACCCTCTGTTAAAGAAGAACGGGGAGTACTTTATCATCGGGAAGGATCCCACCAAATACGCCGATGGGTATGTTTCTTTAAATTTATATTCTCTTTGCGCTGCTGTTGACATAAATTCATAATGAAGAATCAGTTTCTTTAAGTTTATACTTTACGTTGACTTTAAATTACATAATTATACAAAGACAAAACCAATCTATGCCGTCCTGTCCCCCATTAGCTGTCACAAAAATGTCGTTTTTCTCTGCGAATGTTCAGAAAAATAGAAATATTCTGTTTAAAAAGATTAAATTTTTCTCGGGCAAATCCCTAACTTTATGAGTAAATGAATATTTCCATACGTTTTCAGTAAACTTTTTTGCATAATTTTTTTATGATAATGTATAACAATGTCATAATATTCTTTCTCCCGTAGCGTTTATGAAACGATATTACTGATAAGTGTGTAAAATATTTTCGTATGAAACTGATTAAACATGAATTAATAGCACGTGTAGCAATACGTATTGTCATTGATTAGTATTCTAGAGTACTCTAGTTGCATCTCAACATTATAAAGGTTAAAAGAAGTCTTCGAATGAATTCAATGTGAAAATATTGTTGGGAAATTGATATTGACAAAGTTATGTGTCCTCGGGCGGCCATATTAGTCTAAAGCCTGTTAATTAAAATATAAATTAAAGAGATGTTTAAAAGAACAAGGTTTACCAACAATGTAGATAGTGTCATGTTTAAGGGCACCATGACAAAATGGCCAGACCAAAAATAAACACGTACACAGCACGAAACACGCAAAACAACAAGACTTAGCAGTCATTTAGAATAAACGGTTTTTATGGATTTTAACCATTTTTATTCATATTTTTAAGTATTAAAATGACATTATATCCATCATTATTTTTAATATTTCCAAATGAAACTTTTGAATGTTCTTCCTAGTATTAAAAGATAATTGTTACCAAACAAGTTGAATACACTTAGAAATTTATTTGTATTAAAAAACATTTAATACATTTTTGTAATTGTTATCAGTACATTTGCTGATTTACAGGTCGTCGAGGTATGAAATTATGGGATCAACGATTGTCATCGATCCAACCTACCATATCCGAATGAAGCAGCCTGTCGACCAATTTGTGACCCAAATGAAGAGAAACAATGGGTGTGATTAATACCTCCTTGGGTCCGACATACCCAATTACTTTGGCTAGTTTACGGAATGGCACACCAGAATATATGTGCTTGGTCAATCATCACATTTATTACAATAACAGTGTGTATAGAATCAATCAACAGTCTTTGTGAAAAATGTGCGTTGTTTTGTTCTTATGAACAATACAAACATGCAGTATTGGTGCATTGCATGGTGATATAATACTATGGTTAGCCCGTTTATGTTTAACATGGTGTTCATGAAACTGTAAACAGAAGTATGCCAATAAATGTACATAAATCATCTATGTGTGTAATGGTTTGTTGTATTTTTGTCTAATTAGTGATTGTCAAAAGTTTATAATCCACTTAGGCGTGTGGTCAGTTGTTTCTTACACTCGTTTACATACTAGTAATACAAAATGGAGGCATGTGCTTTGGCTTGCGCAGAAGCATTCAGACGCTTAAGGAATACAGAAGCTAAACTGATAAAATAAGGAACACTGCTCAGATGGGCTGACTGTCTAATACTGCGTAAACACCAAAACTCAACCTTACTAAAAGGTCAGGTTGTATCTCTTCGGTCACCTAACTCACGTTTGAAACGTAGAAACCTAACCGTAAATACACGTCTGTTCTGAATGTGTTCACAAGCCAGAAACGACGGACATCCGTTTAGTCTACAGGTTGGCAGGGAATGCCAGATACAAGTTTGTGACTATATCTCGCCATGAAATGATGAAGGCGGACATGGAATAGTAGACATTATGATAAACATGTAATGGCATACCTCGGCTGCTTGTCATGTTTACCAAGCTATAGTGTCCTTCAAACAATGCCGATCATTCAAAACACAAACATGTTTGATTTAAACTACACTACATTTTGATCTAAGATGTCATTCAAAGCCACCAATCAATACCACACTTTAGCGTGCCGTAATTCATAAAAGGAATCGAAGTATAATACCTTAAGTTTTCCTTCAGTTTCTTTATCCAAACATAAATACTTTATTTTATTACTTAAGTATTGCTACGAATACTTATAAAACAATATGTGGTGGCTCGTACGGCAATATATTCATGAAATATTGACATGTACATTAGTTATAATTATAATGCATGTAGAACAAACACATATGGTTTCATGTAATTTAAAAATATATATGCCGAAGCACAAGGCTAAGGCTGAGTCTATGGCACTTATAAACTGTCAGTAGATTGATACACATGTCCGCAAGGCGGAAACGTCCATGTAACCACAACTCTCGCTCATTAAACATCAGTTAAGAACTCTCCAAACTCGCGTTGAACATCAGAAAATACGCTCATCAGAAACATTTACAACTCACACTTTAACGTCAATGAAAGAACGGGTTCCTTAGGCCCGTGGTACGGGTACCGACACCCAAATCACGATGTAGATATTTGACGGCAGTATCAACATTTAACACATATGTTGTTGCGCCTAACAGTATAATAACCACACTCAATTCAACAACTGTAAACGTGTTGCTATTATCATAACAATGCTCATAAAAAGAACATTGACAAAATAGTTACTTGTAGTTAACAGAAGTGACTATTATGCACACTAGACTGCAAAATGATGCATATAATTATTTGAATATATCTAACAATATTATTTATTTCGGCATAACATCGAAATGAGATTGATAACTATTACCGAATTATGTTATACTGCGAGCGGGCTACCCAACCATAACTCCCAGTGGGAAGGGGGAAGGATTTCTCCAAGGCTCAAGACCAGCGGACGGTGTTTACTCACCTTATGTCCTTATTAGAGACCCATAAACCATTAGATTTATTAATATCTGTTTCCCATTAATAATCTTACTTTCAAATGCATAGTCAACAACACTTCACTTACAAAACATAGAAACATATCTCGTATTAAATACATTTTCAGAATCATTTTTTGTATGATCTAATATGCCAATTTTGCTTGATCATCCAAATAAGTCGTTCAAACAAAAACATACACGAATCTCCCATTTCTCGTTGAACGTCAAAAATACGTTCATTTGAAAAAATATAGAATGTTAAACACACATCCAAAACAAAACATTTTATTGCGTTCGGTTGCGTTCCATTAGGAACTAACATAAGGCCAGACTTATCAAACCTATTATTTAGAAAATAGTACGAGTATAAGGATATATAAGTCATTCAAAAGGTTATCAAACAAAGAATGGGTGGGGTGGGCACTGAGTACGTTTTTATTGTCTTATAGAGCGTCGAATGTTTAAATCACCTCAGTACGAGCCTTAAATAGGCCGCACGAGGGAACGCTTCTTAATTGCACACCCATAATCCCGGTTGAACCGTAGCCGTACATAATCGTACACATAGAACCAAAATACATATATTTATGTTTTCCTTCAGTTCCTTTATCTAAACATAAATATGTTTTTACTTAAGTACGAATACTACTAAACAACATACAATAGAATAGGTGGTTGCTCGTAAGGCTATGTATTTATCGACTAGAAAAAGTCCGCGATATAAGAAAGCAAACATTTAGAACCATTGCGGCGAAATCGTTCATTCCGCACACCCCCTTCCGATAAAACCGTGCATTCCTCACACACCCTACCGGTAAAAAACGTGCATTATGCACACCTATTTTATAAAGATGACATTTGCGCACAATCAACAAAGACTACCGGTATCTATATATGTGATAAGAATCAAATAAACATTAATATGTTAATTAAAATACCTCCTTAACATTCCTACTAAATATAAAGAACATCGTCTCTCGTCTATTGATATCACAACTTACATGAGACCATATTGCTTGCTAGTTAATACATTGTACAATGCATTCCACAAATACTGCTTTAATGAACACCGTGTATTGCGCACCCATCATCACGGTTGAACCGTGCATTGCGCACCCATCATCCCGGTTGAACCGTGCATTGCGAACCCATCATCCCGGTTAAACCGTGCATTGCGCGTCTATCATCCCGGTTGAACCGGGCATTGCGCATCTATCATCCCGGTTGAACCGGGCATTGCGCATCTATCATCCCGGTTGAACCGTGCATTCCGCACCCATCATACCGGTTGAACCGTGCATGGCGCACCCATCATCCCGGTTGAACCGTGCATTGCGCACCCATCATCCCGGTAGGGCCGTGCATTGCGCATCCATCATCCCGGTGAAACCATGCATTCGACAATAAAGATTTTTTTCACAATCAATACAAACATCTATTTAATAAGAATTAAACAAGAAAATGTTAACCAATACACATAAGAACACATCCATACTCGCACAAAAAATCACAATAAAATCTTATGAACGATAATTGAAAACCAAATTAACCACAGATTCAAATGATATACGCTTACGTTTTCCTGTTATTGTAAGAAGCCAAACGAACTACATAGTGCGCAATCCAAAGACCTCCCACTCTTCCGTGGTAGACACTTACTCAAGCTATCAGCAGTTTGGTTCAATTCCCTCGGGATCCATTCTACCCTCAAATTTATGTTATGATCAAAACATATCTGAAAATATTCATGGCTTTTTATGCAACTCCGGTTTACTACTACAAGGCTGTATGATAAGCACGCATGATTGTGAATCGAATAACCACTTGACTACTTTCCCTTCTAAGAAATCAGGCAAAGGCTCTCAGTCCGAAATATACTGCACGAATATCTCGAAAAGTTTAACTTTGTATTTGTACAATTTAGAACCAAACTGATCGGTGAACGCTGTTTTTACAATTCACAATAAAACTTGTTGCTGCGAAATTCGATGCATCTGAATACGCAATCGCAAGCGTTGGTTCATAAGAACCCAGTTTGCGATCATTTTGACACCTCAGATTGGAAAACCAGAACTCAAGTTCCTCTAAACATGTGGGACCATGACTTGCCTTAAATGGTTCATCCCATAAACATATATTCCCAAACAGTAAATAAAACTGCCTAGTCATCAATCTAACTAAATTTCCATACACTGCTTTCATTGAAATAAGTTTTCCGGTACACCTTGCTAATTGCCTAGCTGACACATGATATTTGTTTTAAAGACAAACTAAATAGTTTCTAAACAATCAGAGATTTGCCTGGTATCTAAATTTCATAACTAACGTTATTCCTCATAATACCAATCCGTTTAATATTTTGAACAGGTGCCCATACCGACTTCTTTTCATTAAAATCTGCCACCACACAGAAATCCGTCCAGATATGGAACGATTTGATTTTTTTACTTTTAATTTTTGTTCAGTAAAATGACAACCGGAATGAATGTGTATGTTAGAAATACGACTAATAATGGATGAAAAAACAAATTCTAATGATAGAGAAAAAAAGAATTTATTTATTTTACTGTCACTTCAATCGTAACAACTCGGCCGTTTCCGTCCTTTTGCCGAGGGGTCCCGATAGCTGTCACTAGTTAACATTTTACAATCGGAACTACTCGGCCAATTCCGCCCCACTGTCCGATGTGTTCAGATTGCTTCTGTCACATGGTCTGAC